>MDTC01187115.1_pt1 | contig 12359 bp, 17 predicted proteins | sample 811181 | NCBI WGS metagenome assembly MDTC01 (sample SAMN05326644, study PRJNA326480) | marine metagenome | isolation source: seawater | place: Pacific Ocean: North | collected 2011
CTACTAAGCTGGCTAACCATGCATTTTGGTCGCCGCCGTTAAATCCTGCAGCTACAGCTATATCGAAAGCACTGGCACCATCAGCTCCGGCGGGGCCTTGCTGCCCTACCACGTCGGAGTTAACAAATGCCCCTTCTCCGTTGTTGGCGGTAGGGTCCCACTTTAAGCCGTGGCCTTCCTGAAGCGTATTCTCGTCGATTATTACGTCCTCTAAAGCGTCTATAGAGGTCGTAGAGAGGTCAACTTGGCCCGCTTGTATGTTGTCTATGGAAGTTTTTAGAGCCAGTACTGCCGCGCTTAGATCCGCCCCCAAGGCAGTTATGTCAGCTGTACCAATCTTTGCAGCACGGGCGGAAACCTCTGCAAGGTTATTCAGATCCCCATTGAGCCCGTTGATAACGTCTACTACGGTATCGTTGGCGGCGTCACCATCCGTGGTATCAACACCAGCTAGTAGATTGAGCTGGCTCTGCAAGTCTGCAATGTCCGTGGCAGTAGCCGCTTCGACTGCACCCAGCTTTATAGTACCATCCGCCTCTACTGAGATGTCTACAGAGTTACCTGCCTCGGCAGCCGCCGACACATCAGTCACTAACCTAAAGATAGGAGAGCTAACTACGTGAGCAGACATGTTAGCCCAACGTAGGCTGTGCCGCCCTAGCGAGCCTTCCGCGTCTTTTTGAGGTACTATATTTGGGGTCGCCATCAGGTGCTCCTAGGTGTTAAATCTAATCCACTAGCGTGCCAGTAAATATCGGGATAAATTAGGAGGGGATTAGGCTGGACGTCTATATTAGACACCCTTAAATAAGCCCTACTCCCATTGTCTTCCAATTCTACAGCCACATCATTTGGCTCACCAGGAGCGTGAGTCCAGTTAACCAGAGGGGGCTGATCCACATCTGTGAGATTGAACCGAGTAACCCAAGAGCCAGATCTTGCGGGCACATGGCTACTAAGAGTTAGGCTACCGTCATCGTTAGCCACCCATAGAGACTGCTCCGGGAATATCTGGGCCGCTGCGTTGACTGCAGCCAAGTCCTCTGTAGTCTGATTTTGAGTTTGAGTGGGTACGATACGGATCTTAGCCATGTTTATACCTCTTCAGTCTTTTTCCTTCGACCACGCCTACGTGGCTTAGGAGCTTCCTCTTTTTCTGGAGCAGGCTCGGGAGCAGGCTCAGGCTCGGGAGCAGGCTCAGGCTCGGGAGCAGGCTCAGGCTCGGGAGGCGGCTCTGGAGGAGCTACCGGTGCAGGAGCAGTGGTCTCGTCCTCTAGGGTGTCCTGCACTATTACAAGCCTACCACGGACGATGTTAGACCTTACGTAGGACTTGCTAAGGACGCCCTGGGGCACGCTTACGGTGCCGCCTTTTCTTACTCTTACGCCCCCAGGAAGCTTGAAACTTGCACCTGCGGAAACGTTCTTAATCTGTATTCTCATAACTACCTCTGTAAAGCAAAAAGCCCCGTATACTCGAATAAGTATACGAGGCTCATATGCCCTGCCAAAGGCAGATATATACTAGGTATTAGGCGCCGACGCTCTTGAACCCACTGAGCTTAATAACACCCTTGGTGTTACCGATACCAATACCTGGGCTGCTGTAGCTCCAGAACTCGATCATGTCCGCCTCTTGCTTGATGAAGAGAGTTGCGTCCTGAAGGAGGAAGAAGTTACCGAGGTAATTCTGTGGAGCGAAGAGGTAGATCTCGTTGTCCGGGATGATGTCATTCTTGATGGTAGTAATGACTGGGACACCGAAGAGCTTATCCTCACCCTCGAGACCACGATCGTAGTGTCGGCTAACGATGTCGTTACCAACATCAGTGTAGTCGAACTTGAGCGCCTCCATATAGGTAGTCTTGCTCATGAGCATCTTACCAATGGGGAGCTTCTTAGCGGTCATAGCCTGGAACATCTGAGCGATGAGTTCCTTGCTGAGGGGTGCTTGGAACGTGCCTGCCGCTCCTGAGTCAGCAACAGTATTAGTAGCATTCTGATACAGAGCAGTACTAGCTACAAAGTTATTACCCTCAAGCAACTGCTGTCCTGAAAATTGAAGACTAGTAGGCGCGTTCGATACGTCAGCCGCATTATTACTAGCAGCACCAGCTGCGGTAGCAGTAATCAAATACTCTTCGCCGCGCATACGGGAAACAGGAGCATCAGCACCTAGAGCATTGATATCCTCAGCTGCCGCACCCAGAGGACGTAGACCAAAGTCAACACCGCCACTGAATGCGTGACCTGACTCAGACAGAGCAACATCGATAGTCTCGATGAACTTCCGGTCCTCAACGTCTGCCATGTCTTTGACAGAGTTGTCGGTGAGGATCTTACGGATGTCGTTCTGGTAGGTGAGGAGCTCGAACTTGCTCTTCATGAAGTGCTGAGACTCAACCTTACCGAAGAAGACTGAGTAACGAGGACCACGGAAGAAGGTACGCTGCCCGCTGCCCTTGAAGGTTACGAAAGTAGCCGTCGAATCGGGCTCCTTCTCGATGATCTTCTTGGGCTGATCGGTGTGCTCATCGCGATCGATCTCATCTGCGCTAAGCTCGACTGGCTCTAGGATCTCGCGAGCAAAGGACTCCTGGCGGAGCTTGCTACGAATAAAGCGGCTACCCTCATCAGCAGCCTCCTTTACTCGACCCTCATCTAGCTTACGTACAAAAGACTGATTGATAAACTGCGCACTAAGGCGCTCGCGCTCTGTATTCATATCTATTCTCCTTAGTGCAATCTATTAGTTGACGAAGATGTCGATGGTGTTGTCTGCAGAGTTGACTGCGATGACGCGGCCTACCTCAAGTGCCCGGCCCGCTAAATCATCCGCGTCCGTTATCTCGCCATCGGTAATACCGTGCAGTACTCCGCCCGCGACGGTTACAGCCTGCCCGGGGTAGAAGGTGCTAGCCTCGGCATCGAGGATGTTATAGGACTGCCCGTCGCTATCTACGCCCTTCTGGGGCAAGCGAACCATGTACCCACCACCAACTAGGCAGGTAACCCGGTTAGCAAACTGAGACGAGTAGTCGTCGCGGCCTTCAATGACGAGGTAGCAGGGTAAGTTCGCCGCCGCATTAATCGCCAGATCCTGCGTGGTCATTGTACCGTCTTTGATACTGGCGTTTAGAGCTACCCACTGACCCTGCAGGTGCTTGTGGTTCTCGGTCCCGCCGATAATAAAATCCTCTGCAACAGCGCTAGCGTTAGGCCACCCGCGAAGGATATCAAACTTATTACTTAGTACAGCCATCGTACTTCTCCTCTACGTATAACTATTAAGATAGAATCCAATTAGCGAAGTCTCGGTCAGCCTTAGCAGACCGTGCAGAAGAACCCATCTCTACGCTCGCAACCTTAGTGTTGGAGCCGCCGATGGTTCCCCCTTCAAGCCCAGTGATGCCCTTGAGGAGGTCTAGCACGTTATCATCAACGCTAGCTAGTTTCTTAGCAACCTCATCAGAGTCCTCACCGGTTACAAAGCTGATCTTATCGACCATAGGTGTAATGGCCTCACGACGCTTTGCTTCCTTAATCTGAGTTAGCTCAGTGCTGAGCTGGCTCTTTTCGTCTGCAACAGCATCGAGTACGTCAGCTACTTTTAATAAAAAGCTAGTGGTGCTCATTGCTTAACCCTTAATCTTACGTCTAAGTAATTCTAGACCGGTCGCAGCAACAACCAAACTAGCAGTTTTTTGAAGCTTCTCCTGCTCAGCCTTAGCCGCGTGCTCACGGAGAGCAGAAGCTAATTTCTTTAGATCCTCGGACCTCATATTAGCAGCTCCCTATAAACTTGTGGATGTCTTCGTAGGTAGGCTCAGACGATACTTCGCGAACCATAGAAGCTATCTTAACGAGAGCTTGAGCATCGCCGCCGACAACTTCACGCTTCGGCCTAGCGGCTTCTGCAGCTGCAGCTTGCTTCTCTAGCTCACCAGATCGGGCTTGCTCTAGGATGCTATCCAGAGTTGTTGAAAACTCAGACATTTATCAATCCTCCCCTGTGAGTAGTGGAGTGAGTTCCCTGAGAGCATCAACGTCTGCTGCACTAAAGCCGGAGGTGGAACCCCCACCTGCTACGCCAGAGGTTAGAGCTCCGATAAGCTTAGGGATAGCTAAGCCAGCAGCAGCGCCGGTGAGCATATAAGGCATCCGGGTTCTCTCTTTGGCCTCTTCAGCACCAGTGCTCCTACCCATGTAGTAGGCAGGCACCGCACCGGCTAACAAGGCAACTGCAGGAGAGACCCTAGCTACTTTAACCCTAGGCTGCCTAGAAATTAGCACCGAGTCTGCAACATAGGACACAGCGTCTACTGTACCTTTACCCAGAGCAGAGGCTTCTTTCTCGAATAGCTTAAGGTAGTGTTGAGACTCGGGAGACATTTCTATTTACCCTTGCAGGCTAGAGAGAACTTTTAGAGCATCGTTGTAGCCCGCCTCTGCGTACTTCTCAGCAGCTACTTTGATGTGCTCCATGGTCTCTGCGTAACCCTGCTCGACTGCAGCGCTAGCAATCTTCTCTAGGTTGTCCTTGGTCTCTCGGTAGCCAAGCTCCATAGCCTGCTTAACGAGCTCAGGATTCTCAGACGCGAACTTGTCGAATCCGCCTTCAGCACCGAAGGACGCAACCTTAACGCCTTGGCCTTCGTAATCTCCCATGCGACTGATAAAGCCGTCACATACAGCAGCACCGTATAGCTCTGCCTCTTTGAGGAGGGCCTCTTGCTCAGCGTTAGCCAGCTGCTCAGCAATCTTGGTGAGATCCTGAGTAGGCGTCGAAGGCTCATGGCTAGCAACCTTAGTGAGCTCGGACTGCTCAGCTAGAGCTGCGTCAAGCGCTGCGCCTAGATCGTTGCTGTTGTCCGCCGCTACTTTCTCGGTAGCAGGGGTATCGGAAAGTGAGTTTAGGACATCTGCGAGATCCATAATGTACTCCTCAAAACTTGTCTAGTTAAAGGTGGTTAATTCTAACGAGAGATTAGCAACTGAGTTACTGCGGACACCGCAAGCTGAGGGGGGATCCTATCATGCTTATCCCTTAGGCTCTTAAGTATACTACGCTCATTCGCGTATTTGTACCCGCCCCCACAGATATCGTGGTTCATAGCAGAGAATGTAGCAGGCGCCCAGGGCATGTGCGGCCTGCGATGGTAGCCATCAGAGTCCGGAGCGGTCAACGCGGCTAGCTTACTGTGCCCGGCATTCTCTGAAAGGTCTTGGATATGGGCTACATAGGCAGTATACGCCTGCACCGCTATTTTAACCATCTCAGGGCTACAGGCACTCGGCCGGTCTACCTTGTATGCTGCAGTTTTAGTGGAATTAGATTCCAAGTGAGCACTAACCCACTCCTGCTTTAGAGACCGGTAGGGTAGGTACTCCGACACCTTCTCTTCCACCTCGGAGTCGGTATCTTCCATGCCAGAAGGGGTAACACCGGACTCTAAAACACTAGAGGTTATCTCAGGATATTTAGAGAACAGCTTGAATATGTCTCCCTGTAGGGCGACTAACTTTTCTGCTAGACCCTCGGGAGCTGGGGAGCCAGTCACCTTATTGAACACCAGGTCCATAAACTCAGGCGTGGCTAGGAAAACCCCCATGCCGCTAAGAGTAGATAGCGTCTCTGCTAAGGGCTTTGAAGACATAGATTTGATATCGTCAGGGGATATCTCTCTGTGCTTCTTGCTTATCTTAGGCATGATTGTCTTTAGCCATTGAGAAGCTAAGTATTCTTGGGAGCTAGATATACTAGAATCCTCAGGTGATGGTTCCCCGTGAGGAGCTTTAAGTCCCACCCCGGTTACTAGCTTATCTATATCTGCAGCCTTGTTTAAGTAGGCTGCGATAGCCTCCATAGCCGATGTCTTCTCAGCTAATAATGCAGAGGAGTCTCCAACCTCTCTATCACTGGCTACTTTCTTTAGCATGTACCCCGTTTTATCAGCGGGACGCCACACTATAGATATGTCGAAGAAGTTCGGATTGGGGTTGTCAGCTGCGACTATTCGTCCATCGGGGTATATATCGTTTAGCTGGTGTTTGAGGTGCTTGCAGTAGCTAGCCCTACTAGGAGCCTTATTACCGCATATGGTGCAGACATCGTATTTTATACGGCAGCCCATACTTACAGCTACAGGCCTACCTGAGTTTATCTTCTCTACAATATCCGGGGCCTTATCGTTATCTATACGTAGGATGAGTTCAACCCGATGCATGTCATCATTGTAAAAGGCCTTCTCTACATCCCCGTAAGACTTTTCAGGATCCTTATTTACGTGGGACTTATAAACTTTCGCATTTGTCTCGAAGGTTTTGTAGGTCTTTTTAAGCTCGGACTCCCTGAAGGCATCTCCGTTACGGTTAGGCCCATAGAACTCACTAGCCCCCATAGCCAGGACTAGTATGTACGTACTATCATCTCTAGGCTGAATGGAAGAGGACCACGCAGCCGCTTCAGACGCTAGCTTCTGATGCCCAGATCCACTGAAATCTAGTAGCTGGGCGGTTGGCTCGAGGGTATGGCCGGACCTAAAGTATTCATCTAGCTCAATAATTTTATCAAAGCCGGCCATACTTCACCCTCAACCAATTAGATCGTGAACTAAGTCAGATACGTGTGCAGCAGAGACCGCCGCTACCTTATATAGGTAGTCCGCACTTTCTGCCGTCTTCACACCCTGAGAAGTATTCTGCAGCTTATTGTTTAGCTCCAGTGCCGCGCATAGGCTGGATACTTTTTCTGAGTCAGAAGAGCCAGATCCCGAGGCCAGCATCTTTCCAGCTAGAAGAGCACCCACCGCTGCCGCTGCCGGAGTTATATACTTTTTAACTCCCTCTTCCGCTTTATCAGACATTCTATCAGCGGCCACGGCAGCAGGCACTGCTAATCCTAGACCCATGCCCAGTCCCGCAGCTCCGCCACCTGCAAGTAGCCTTAGCATATCACTATTCTTAGAAGACTTTATGGCGTCTAAGACTGACCCGCCCAACTTATACAATGTAGAGGCCACCTCCACATCTGCAGCAGTCTTCTCTTGCAAGAGCAGCCTAGCTCTTCTGGGAGGGGCATGGACGGCTAGCTCTCCTAGGTAGTTGGCTTGTTTTGCCAGTCCTAGTATCCTAGGGTACGCAGCTATAACTTCACGCACGACTGATTACCTCTTCCGTGCAAGCTATACCACTTTGGATGAGCTTGTTGATCCTACGTTGCAAGAAAGCCTTTTTGGCGATGTACCCTACAGCAGAGTCCACTCCGAAGTCAGAGGGATCTAGACCAGCTCTATTGGCCGCTAACTTGTGAAGTAAGCCCTGAGAGTTCAAATCTTTAACTTCCTGAGGAATGTTTGCTACCAGCTCATCGTAGTTCATTAATCTAGTCCTTTAAAGCTTTGTCCAGTCAAGGCGGCTTCCGCCCTAGCTAGTTGCCCGAAAGTTAGGGGATCAATCCCGCCCTCGTGAGCTAATCCCTGCCGCATAAAGCTACGAACCGCCTCTTTATGCTTAGACATATTAGGGGCTATTTTAGTCATGGAGTCAAACAAGTTAGCCACTTGAGCGGAGTCAGCCTGGGCTATAACCTCATCGTTTCTCAGTAGATCTTTTAGTACCGCACGATGCTTCGGGGCATTGATTCTCTTGCGAGCCAGGGATATGGCTTTGTCTTTAAACTCTTCACCGATGTCCGCAGTCAGGTTAGCTAAGCTACCTATCATTTTATTAGCAAACATCTCGTCTGCGCGTATGCGTGCAGAGAGTCCACTTAGGCCCGAGTTAACGAAGCGATTCACCCTGTAGGAAGTTGTATCTGCTACGCCAGCGGCGGGCACAGCAACGCTCAGAAGGCCTAAACCCTTGAGTCCTCCGATAACGCCCCCGCCCCCGCTGCCAGCGAGCATAGAAGCCCCCACAGCAGCTGCGCCGGGTGAGATCGCTTCCTTCTTCATCAGAGGAGCCTTTGAGTCCCAAGCAGCTAGCTTTTCTTCAAAATTAGACATCTGCCAGCCGCCCCTCTACAGACTTTAGAGCCTGCACTAAGTTTTTGTAATCCTCAAACACCTCTGAGATGGAGCTGAGTTTTTTCATATCTGGGGTAACAGACTCCACTAGGTGCCGCTCGCCGGCGTACCGTAATTCTTTTGGAGACAGCTCTCTAGCGATCTTAGAGTGTCCGAGCTTGGACCTAACCAACTGAATAGCAGGCAGCACCCCATTCCCCCACTTGGATACAGAGTCTGCCTCTAGACTTGCTAGCTTCTCTCGAGAATAGATTCCTCTATAGGAGGCTGCTAGCTCATCCGCCATATCGTTAGCCCGGATATCGCAGTCGGCTATTTTATCTAGCAGGCTGTCCTTAGCCTTTAGCAGGCTAAACCTGTCTAGCTGGTACTCGCTCCGCTTCATAAAGAAGGGCTCTATGCCAAAGCTGGCAACCTTTTCTTCAGGCTCGGGAGCCGCTTTTGTCTCATCGGCTACATCATCAAAGAAGATGCTCTTATCTTCTGAGGAGCTGGGCAGCTTACCCATCGTCATAGTAATAGACACAGACTTAGAGTTTGTACCCGGCCCAGTGGAGTAATAGCGCTTTATCACTACCTCAGGATCTGCAACCTTGAACTTGACTACCCGGTCTTCGCTTGGGGCGTCTTTGAACAGGCGTAGAAAAGTAGAGGTGTTAGCCATCTCTACTAAGCGCCTGATCTGCTCTGCGTTTAGGGAGCGGTCCTTAGCCATGTCAAGGATGGAATCCTCTAAGGGGCTCCCACCCATAAACATGTCTACTAGGCTGAAAGCCATCTTTTCAAGGTCATACCTGGATACTGCGGCCATGCTTACCCCACTATTTCACAGTCAGCATCTTCGAGCGAAGTAGTCTCTGACTTCTGTATAAGTTTAATGCGTATTTCCTTAGTGTCATCCGCTTGAGCAAGTGCCCGCTTACGTTTGTCTTCAATAGACTTAATGACGGTGGGTATCCAGGCCCTAGCCTGGGATGTGTTATTCGAATCTGGGGAAAACATCCTATGCTCTCGGCTGCGCCAATAGGCATCCTCCGCTATAGCCTCTAGACTCTTCTCACTATCTAATATGCTTGCAACCTGCTTCAGGCTCATCTTCCATATTATATAGTCGGGACCTAAAGACATGGCCCAGCTGCAAAGCTCTTTATAGAGCACGTCGTCCCTACTGGATGTAGGCAGCTGTCTGACGTAGGCTAACTTCAGAAGCCTATTCCGGAAGACAGAACAGTCAAAGAACAGTCGGGAGAAGGTCATGACAGTCTCTTCCGTGTCCTCTACTGCCTCAGCTATATAGTGCACCGGGGCATCAGCTAGTAGCATGGAACACAGTACAGCCCTACACGAGGGTAGGGTGTACAGGGTGTAGGCCGCTGATACGGAGTCACTATGAGCTGATTCTCCAGTAATAAAGTTGTAGAAGTCTACCTCTTCCGGGCCCATATCAGGGCCTACGCTGCCGGACATAGCAGCTAGTCTAACTCTGTTGCACCTCCACGAAGGGCTAAGAGTCTTTTCCGGAAGAGGCAAAGCAATCATACAAGGCTTTCTGGGAGGCTCTGTAGATTTCGCTGTTTGTGTACCGAAAGAATAATAGAACCTAGGCCAGAAAGGGTAGTCCGGAGATTGTCCTCTAGCTCAGAGTAATCATCTGGCCCTAGCTGGGAGACCAGTTCGCTAGATCTCATCTGAACAGATACTAGGATCCTAGCTACGCTATCTAGAGCCTTCTCGACATTAGGTAACTCATTAGAGATAGCCTCGTTGAGGGGGTTCATCTGGGTAAGAGCACCGAGGGTGGCCGCATCAAACATCCCCTTATCGCCCAAACCGGCTGCTGCCTCCATAGACATAGAGGTCTCCTGTGGCATACCCGGAGGAGGCATAGCTCCCGGAGGAGGCATAGCGCCCGGAGGAGGCATAGCGCCCGGAGGAGGCATAGCGCCCGGAGGAGGCATAGCAGGCTCGGGGCCAAAAATGCTGGCTACCTTATCTGTTGGGACCACTGAATAAACGAAGCTCTGTCCCCGATCTAGCTTACTCGCACTCTTATTAAGGAGGTTAGCGTTAACCGAGTGGGTGATAGCCGCCTGCTTGACCAGGCTCGAATAGGAGTCCTGTTGCTTCCCGTCAAGAGACCAGGCCCCATCAAGAGTCCTAGTCACCCTGAAATAGTCCTCCGCATACGAAGCCACTTTGGAGTTTAGAGCCTTGAGGTGGCCCTCTGGACTCCCAACTAGCCCATCTACGTAGGACATAGCCCGGGGCTTGGATTTCATCGACTGATAGGAGAAGGGGATGTACAGTATATCTCCCACTTTTTTAGGTACGTTTACCCCCTTACTGCTGGTTATAACTACCCTAGTCATCCCGGACATGCCTTCGTAATGGCCTTTAGCAACCTCCGTAACTCCAGATAATGGGCGCGGTAGGAGTGCTGCATTTGAGATACTTCCACCCTGCATCTTTATAAACAGAGTATCTCCGTTTTTAGGGGCGGAGTCTTCACTAGGTAGCTTGCTTCCCAGTATGTCCTGGGCCGTAGAGGACAGCCTCAGACCATGCATATTCTTGCGATACGGATCCAAGCAGCAGCACCCCGCCCTCACCATGCTATGGCTCCCATCTTTGTGTAGGAGTAGGTATCTAGGGTGCTTGCTAGATCCTGCAGTTACAGAGTCTGACTTGTCCGAGTCTCCTCGGTTGAATATGCCAACGCCCGTGTCTACAGGCCGGGATATCACTATAGAGGGCTCAGACTTACCGTTCCTACTAAGGAGGCTATACACTCCGTTAGTGAGCTCCTCTACCCCCGTAGATACCTGGGAGTTTATGAGGCTTTCTTGTTTTAGAGGCACGGATGCCTCTTTCCTTAGATCGCGGATAGCTACTCCATACTCACAGGCAGTCTTATATGCGAGCTCCGAGTTCTTCCCGAACACCTCTCTGAACTTAGCAGCTCCAGAAGACGGGTCCAAAACGTGGACCTCAGGACTCTTAGAGCTTGCAACTTTAGTATTAAGGGGCCGCAGAACCTCTACAAAGTCAGGGCCATAATACTTAATAGCCTCCCTGCGATATGCAGCGCTCTTCTTGAAGACTGACAGGATCTCCGCTTTGCTTTCATCTGAAGAGGCCTCTATAACGTCTAGAAGGCTTTCGTGGCTAGCATATACAAATCTGCCAGTGGTTGGGGGGAGGGTAACTGCCCGGATATCCATGTCTTTAGACAAAGACTTGGGCCCCTTGCTGCCTTCCCCAATATCCGGGCCTGTAGGCTTGCTGGCTTCAGTAATCCAGTCATCTGACAAGGGCATGTAAGTGGCTGACTCCGGGGAGTAAAACACCTCGGGTGGAACAACTTTACCCTCCGACATGAGCACGGGAACGGTTATACTCTTACCCCCCGAACCTATAGAAAACGCCCCTACACCTCGGTTGCCTTCTAGATCGACCTTGATTACCCTGAAGGACTGTATGGAGGGCACCAGATTGGGCATCTTGCTCTCTAACATAGAGTAGGCCATCTGGCTGAACAGCTCTTTGAGCTGCGCCTCCTCGGGAGAGTTAGCTCCGGCCTCTGCGGACATCATAGTCTTTGGGGAAATAGCAGCTAGCTTAATCATGACTTTCCTTCAGTGTTTAGCAGGGTCCTAACAGCTAGAGCTGTGCCTGGAGCAGTTAAATCGTGTAGTGAGTGTGACGCGACACTCGGCAGCATATTTATAGCTGTCCTAATCTTAGTAGGGGATTTATGTACCGCATGAGCCGAGGCAGCCAGTTCCTCGAATAAGTTAGGGGCTGCCGCTAGCCCGGTGCCTGCCGCTAGAGCTGCCAGTGCTTTATTTTTAGTGTCTAGCTCCATCTTTTTGTTAGCGGCTATGACTAGGCTTAGGGGCATGGCTAGAACATTCCCTACCCTGACCGCAGCCTTGCTGCCCTTAAGTAGAGCCTTGTATCCCTCTGTAGCCTCAGCTAACCTATGGGCGTGGCCCATTTCATGAGCTAGTACGTGTGGGTTGGCGGAGGCTACCCCTAACGCGTTCCTATCAAAATCGTAGAACGCCCCACCCTTGGACTTACCCAGACGAGTAGCCGCCATGGCTGGGTTTTTCTTTAGGTAGGAGCTGGCTATCCTCTTAATAAGGTCTGCTCGACCCTCGGGGTCCCGCATAGCAGCTACAAAAGTCCTGGCACCTGACTCGGTAGCCAGATCTTTAAGAGATAGCCCTGCTCCTGCCATAAATCACCCCATAGCTCCCGGAGGAGGCATAGCTCCCGGAGGAGGCATAGCTCCCGGAGGAGGCATAGCTCCCGGAGGAGGCATAGCTCC
>MDTC01088872.1_pt1 | contig 12358 bp, 14 predicted proteins | sample 811181 | NCBI WGS metagenome assembly MDTC01 (sample SAMN05326644, study PRJNA326480) | marine metagenome | isolation source: seawater | place: Pacific Ocean: North | collected 2011
TACAAAAGCTGAAATTCTTCAAGCTATTCAAGACTACAATAACGGAACATTTGCTAAATATTAAAAGTTAAAGTACGTTTCTTAAAAAATGCCAAAATCAATAATCATAAAAAAAAATGGTGGGCCTGAAGTATTAGAGCTTCAAGATGTTAATGTTGGTTCTCCAGGGCCAGATCAGATTAAAGTTACTAATCACGCTATTGGATTAAACTACATAGACACCTATCACCGATCAGGGTTATACCCCCTCAAACTTCCAAGTGGAATTGGTTTAGAAGCTGCTGGTAAAGTTGAAGAAGTTGGATCTAATATAAATGAATTTAATGTAGGTGATAACATTGCGTATGCCTCGATACCACTTGGAGCATACTCTCAACAAAGAATTATTCCCGCTAAAATAGCAGTAAAAGTGCCTGATGGTATCTCACATAAACAGGCGGCCACCTTAATGACTAAAGGTTTAACGACTAATTATTTGCTTTGCAAAACCTACAAGCTAAAAGCAGGCGAAACAGTTTTGTTTCACGCTGCCGCAGGAGGAGTTGGTCAAATGTTTGCACAGTGGGCTAATAGTATTGGAGCGAAAGTAATTGGAACAGTAGGTTCAGATGAAAAAATTAAAATTGCAGAAGAGAATGGTTACAGCCATGTAATAAATTACACAAAAGATGATTTCGCTAAAAAAGTTATGGAGATTACTAACAATGAGGGAGTGCCAGCCGTATTTGATGGAGTTGGAAAAAATACGTTCCAAGGATCATTAGCTTGTCTTAAAACAAGAGGAATGATGATAAGTTTTGGAAATGCCTCCGGGCCTTTGGATCCAGTTAATGTCCCAAAAGATATTCAACCTAAAGGCCTTTACTTAACTAGACCGTCTATTGGTCAGTATTTTACTAGTAGAAAAGAACTTCAAGCTGGCGCAGATGCAGTTTTTGAAAAAGTTAAGTTTGGTAAAATAAAAATTAAAATTTTTAAGGAATATAGCTTGGTGGATGCAGGTCAAGCTCATAAAGATTTAGAGTCAAGAAAACTTACAGGTCCTGCAATTCTAGTTCCTTAATGAGTGATAAAATTATCTCTCCGTGTATAAGTATTTGTAAAACAGATCCTGTAACAGGCTACTGTTATGGATGTGCACGCACGCAAGAAGAAAAAAAAATATGGAAAGAAGAAAATACCAATAATGAATGGAAATCTAAAAATTTAGAAACAATTACTAAAAGAATGAAAGGTTGGCAGCTAAATACTTTTCAGGAGTCTTACAATCACAAAAAAAATAATGGCATATCATTATTTAAAAAAAATCTCTTAGAAAAAAAATAGAATTAAAGGTCTTTTTTCATCGAGTCCATATCGCTAAGGTGATACTTAAGCGCTTGATTGGAGAGTCTTATTTCTTGTAAAAATAAAAAAATTGAAATTATCATACAGATGCAACATCCAGCAAAAATTAATCTTGCTATTTGTAAACTACCCAAATAAAGCATCAGAACAGTTGTCATATTAAATAAAAATCCGAATGCCGCAAAGCCCATTGTATATTTTAATAAATTAGTTCTGTTGTTGAGAACATGAAGTTGATTTTCCCATTCTGGAGGTGTTCGTTTATCGAATGTAAGCTGGTCATGAAGTTTTCTTATTAATCCACTTAAGGTATGGAATCTGTTGCTATACATGGTCATCATCAAGGGTATGGCTGGAAACATTAATGCTGCTACAGTGTAATCTATATCCATATCGAATCAAATTGATTATGTAGGTAGTGTTTGGTATTTACAAGTCATATTTTCATGGAACAACTAAAAATACTTATTGATTTGACTAGAATAAATAAACCGATTGGGTTTATGCTTTTATTTTGGCCTTGCTCATGGGGGTTAGCATTTGCATACAAAGAGAACCAAGATTTAAATATTTTTTTATATTACTTATTTTTATTTTTTCTTGGATCAGTTTTAATGAGAAGTGCTGGATGTGTGTTTAATGATATTGTCGATAAGGATATTGATAAAAGGGTTGAAAGAACAAAAAAAAGACCAATAGCCAGTGGAAAAATTACAGTTAGCAAATCTTTTATCTATGTTTTTTTATTTTGTTTAATAGCTTTTTTTATTTTAATCCAATTTAATCTATTTACAATTTTCTTGGGACTAGTTTCTATGACGCTTGCTTTTGCATATCCTTTTATGAAAAGAATAACATACTGGCCGCAACTATTTCTTGGTCTAACTTTTAACTGGGGGTTGATAATGGGGTATACAGCTGTATTAGGTCAAATTTCCTCTGATATTATCATACTTTATTTTGCAGCCATATTTTGGACATTGGGTTATGACACAATTTACGGCGTACAAGACATTAACGACGATGAAATCATAGGAATTAAATCTACTGCAATTAAATTTAAAAAAAATATAAAATTATTTGTAAGCACATGTTACAGTTTAACACTTTTATTAATAGTTGTTATATTTAATGATATTATTGGTATTAATTATTCAACTTTATTAGGATTTATGTTTTTATTAACTTTACTTTTTCAAATTATAACTTTTAATGAAAAAAATGCATTGAGTTGTCTAAAAGCTTTTAAAATCAATAACTTAGCTGGACTGTTAATGTTTTTTTCAATTTTATTTATTAAAATATGAAATTAGATGAATTAAAAGCAATTATAAGAAGGCTTTATAGAGAGCATATTAAATATCACTTAAAAGTAATATTGTTATGTTTAGTTCTTTCAATAATAGTCGCTGCATCTTCTTCTGCTACGGCTTGGCTATTAGATCCTGCGGTCAAAAAAATATTTATTGATAAAGATCAAACTTTGGCATGGCTAATACCTCTTGCCATAATTGTAGCTTTTGCCTCAAAAGGTTTTTCACTATATTTTGCAAGATTAAATATTTTAAAAGTAGGAAATATAATTTCCGGTGAACTTCAAAAAAAATTAGCTAAATCAATTTTATTTACTGACATTGAAACTCTGGATACAAGGCACTCTGGGAAATATATTTCTAATGTTCAATTTGATTGCGGGCAAGTAATGAACTTAGTTAGTGTTGGGGTTTTAAACCTTATGAAGGACAGTTTTTCAGTCATTTTCTTAGTTGGTGTCATGTTTTATCAGAATTGGAAATTAGCAATTTTTGCAATGATAATGATACCGCTAGCTGGTGGATTGGCAAAGAATTTAGGGAAAAAAATGGGTAAAGCAACTACCCAGGCTGGAGAAATATCAGAAAAATTTGTAACATTTTTCGCTGACATATTTAGAGGGTCAAAAATGATTAGAATTTATCAAAAAGAACACAGTGAGGAGCAAAATGCTAACAATGTAATCAGTGAATTGATAAATAAAAACATAAGAATAGCAAGTATATTAATTCGAGCAACACCTATTATGGAAACTTTAACAGGCTTCATGATTGCAGGTTTCATTTTTTATTCAGGAAAATTAATTAATTCAGGGGAGCTTGAAGTTAATAATTTTTTTTCATTTTTAGCAGCAATGATGTTAGCTTACCAACCCATCAGGTCTTTAGCTACAATAAATATGATTGCATACCAAGGTGCAGCAGCAGCAAAGAGAATATTTTTAGTAATAGATAAACCTATTAGAATTAAAGATGAGATTAATCTACCAGATTTAAAGATGGGTAAATCTAAAATTGAATTTTCTAATGTAAATTTTAAATATGAAACTACAAATGAGCAGGCAGTAAATAATATTAATCTTGAAATTGAAGGAGGAAAAATAACTGCATTGGTTGGCCAAAGTGGTGCAGGGAAAAGTACAATCATAAACCTCCTACCAAGATTTTATGACCCCCAAAAAGGTAATATCAGAATTGATAATCAGGATACAAAGCAGGTAAAATTATCATCACTTAGAAAACATATTTCATTAGTTAGTCAAGATGTTGTTTTATTTGATGATACAATTAAAAATAATATTGCTTATGCCAATCCTGAAGCGACCCAAAAAGATATTGAGGAAGCTTGTAAATTTGCTGCTGCTGAAGAATTTATTGCAAAACTTCCTAACAAATATGAGAGTATTGTTGGAGAAAATGGTGTCAAACTGTCAGGAGGACAAAAACAAAGAATTTCTATAGCTCGAGCTATTCTTAAAAAAGCACAAATAATCCTTTTGGATGAAGCTACTTCATCCCTGGATGCTGAGTCGGAGAGAGTAGTTCAAAATGCGATAAATAATTTAATAAAAGGAAGAACAACAATAGTTATTGCACATAGGCTATCAACAATACACGATGCTAGCAAAATATATGTTCTAAAAAACGGAAATATTTTAGCTTCAGGAAGCCATGAACAGCTAATTGAAGCAAATAAAGAATATCAAAACCTTTATAAAAATCAATTAAAGTAGATGCTGCTAATTTACAGATGTCTTATAAATATTTTATTCCCATTAATTATTATAATAACTTTTTTACGGGTCTTCTTAAAAAAAGAAGACATTAAAAGATATAAAGAAAAATTATTTGTTTCATCTTTTAATGCATCTAGAGATACTAGCAAAAAATTAATTTGGTTTCATGTAGCTAGCATAGGTGAATTTAAAAGTATTACGCCTATTATAAAAGAACTAAATAAAACTAATAAGTATGAATTCCTAATTACATCAGTTACATTAAGTTCAGCTCAATTGATTTATAAAGATTTTTTTAATGAAAAAAATATTAGTCATAGATTCTTTCCATTTGACAAATTAACACTTGTTAAAAAATTTTTGAACGAATGGTCGCCAGAGTTAATAATATTTGTAGACTCAGAAATTTGGCCTAATTTTATTTTTGAAATAAAAAGTAAAAAAATTCCACTGGCCATTATCAACGGTAGAATTACTAAAAAGACATTTGAAAAATGGATGTTAATATCTAGTTTTGCAAAAAAAATTTTTAGCTCTTTTGATTTATGTTTACCCTCTAGTTTTGAATCTCAAAAATATCTAGAAAAATTAAATGCAAAAAATATAAGATATATTGGAAACTTAAAATTCGCCTATCCTATAGAAGTAAAAGAGTTAAATATTAAAAATGAAAAATTTCTCATTAATAAAAAATTTTGGTGTGCTGCTAGCACTCATAAAGGAGAAGAAATTTTTTGTCTTAAAACACATCTTATTTTAAAAAAAGTTTATAAGGATATAATATCAATTATAATTCCAAGACATATTAATAGATCTGATGAAATAAATAAATTATGTAACAGATTAAATTTAAACTCACAAATTTTAAGTGATGGCCAGTTAATAACTAAAGGAAAAGAAGTGATTATAATTAATTCATTTGGTGAATTACCAAGTTATTTTAAAAATTCAAAAAGTGTTTTTATAGGTAAGTCTATTTCAAACAAACTTAAAAAAGTTGGAGGTCAAAACCCAATTGAAGCAGCTAAGTTAGATTGTAAAATTTATCATGGGCCTTACGTTTCAAATTTCAAAGAAATTTATGAGCTTTTAAAAAGTTATAAAATTTCAGAAGAAGTAAAAACTGAACATGAATTTGCGAATAAATTATTATTTGATTTAAAGAACCCTAAGATAATTCAAAATAAAAATACCGTAGCAATTAATGATTTAGGCAAAAAAATATTAAATAATAGCATTAATGAAATAAATAAAATTCTAATATAATGAAAATTCTAAAACCAAAATTCTGGCAAAATAAATTAAATTTTTTTTCAATCATTTTGCTTCCATTCACTTTGCTATATATGGTTTTAATAAAAATCAGAAAAAGTTTTTCAATTCAAAAAAAATTCAAAATACCTCTAATATGCGTTGGTAATATCTATATCGGTGGGACTGGCAAAACTCCTCTTGCTATAAAGATTAAAAATGAATTAGAAAATTTTAAAAAAACAGTTGTAGTGAGAAAATATTATAAAAATCATAAAGATGAACATAGATTAATAAAAGAAAAAACCAATTCTTTGATTTTAAATTCAAGTAGGTCTGCAGCAATTAAGGAAGCTGAAATAAATAATTATGATGCGGTAATACTTGATGATGGATTTCAAGATTATTCAATAAAAAAAGATTTAAATATATTGTGTTTTAACAGCAATCAATTAATTGGAAATGGATTGCTTTTTCCTTCGGGTCCCTTAAGAGAGGGAATGTCCTCAATTCGTGACGCTAAAATAATAATTATTAACGGTAAAACAAATAAAGAGTTTGAAAAAAAAATTTTTGAAATTTCTAATAACACTAACATTTATTACTCTAAATACTTGCCGTTAAACACCAGTCAATTCAAGGGGAAAAAAATTCTCGCTATCGCAGGAATTGGTAATCCTGATAATTTTTTTGAAACTTTAAAAGAAAATCACCTTGATATACAAAAAACTATATCTTTTCCCGATCATTACGAGTTTAAAAAAGAAGAGCTTGAAAAAATAATTGAAGAAGCTAGACAAAATAATTGGGAGATTGTAACAACCGAAAAAGATTATTATAGAATTAATATTCTTGGATTTAAAAATATTAAATATTTAGAAATTGAATTAAAAATTTTAGATAAGGAAAAACTTATTAGTCAAATATTAAGGTATATATGATAAAAACTGTAAAATATTTTTTTCAATCAATTTTGATTTATTTATTCTTCTTATTAGCAAAAATAATTGGACTTAAATTAAGTCGTAAATTTTTTTCTTTTTTTTTTAGGAAAATTGGTCCTTTAATTAGGACTAATAATATTGTAAATAAAAATTTATCTAAACTTCCTAGTCATTTATCGAATCAAACAAAAAAAGAAATAAAATTAAAGATGTGGTCTAATTATGGAATGACTTTTATCGAGTATATTTTTTTAAAAAATTTTAAAGATAATAATCAACATATTGAAATTAAGGGAGAGGAAATTTTAAATGAAATTAATAAACAAGATAAACCTGTTATATTTGTGTCAGGTCATTTTGCGAACTTTGAACTAATGTCAATGGAAATTACAAGGAAGAATATTAATTTAGCGACAATATATAGACCTCTTAATAATTTTTTTATAAATCCTTTGATGGAATACCTTAGAAAAAAATATGTTTGTAAAAATCAGATTAAAAAAGGACTTGGAGGTGTAAAAGAAATAATAAGTTATATAAATAAAAAATATAGTATTGCTCTCATGATTGACCAAAGAGTTAGTGAAGGAGAAAAGATTAATTTTTTTAATGAAGAAGCTTTTACTACAACTCTTCCAGCGCAAATGGCTTTGAAGTTTGATTTGGATATTGTTCCTATTTTCATAGAAAGAAAAAATAATTCTTTTTTTAGCATGCACGTCTATAAGCCATTAAAACCCTCAGAATTTAGTGACAAACTTGAGATAACCTATAAACTTAATCAGATTCTAGAGAGTATGATAATTAAGAATCCTAATCAATGGATTTGGACTCATGATAGATGGAAATAAGAAATTAATTTTTATTTTTTCTTAAACTTTGTTTTACTTCTATTGGAGAAAGATACGCTTCTTGTAATTCTACATTCCAATAAGTCAACTCGTATAAGGGTATCTCCTTGCCTGAAACAGCGCAAATCACAAAATCTCCATTCTCTATGATGTCAAATGAATTGTGTTTATATTGTAGTTTAGCTTTTTTTCTATTCATGTATAAATTATATATAATATATCTTCATATGAATATTGCATTAATAGGTAGCGGTGGTAGAGAGCATGCTTTATGCCAAAAAATACACAAATCTAGATTATCTAAGAACATTATTTGCATTCCGGGAAACGCTGGTACATCAAAAATTGCACGAAATATAAATATCAATTTTTTAAATTTTAAACTACTGCTTGAAACTATTAAATTTCACAAGATTGATATGGTTATTGTTGGGCCAGAGGAACCCTTAGTTAATGGAGTGGTGGATTATTTAACTAAACACAAAATAAAAGTATTTGGCCCTAATAAATATGCAGCCAAACTAGAGGGATCAAAAGCATTTATGAAATCAATTTGTAAAAAAAATAAAATACCTACGGCTAAATTTAAAATATGTCGAAATAAAAGAGATGTTATACATTTTTTAAAAGATAGTAATCTTCCATTAGTAGTTAAAGCAGATGGTTTGGCTGCTGGTAAGGGCGTAACTATATGCAAAACAAAAACACAAATATTAAATGTTTCCAAAGAAATATTTCAGGGTAAATTTAAAAATTCAAAAAAATTAATTCTCGAAGAATTTTTAAAAGGCGAAGAGGCAAGTTATTTTTTAATTGTAGATAAAAAAGGATATAAGTTTTTTGGATCTGCCCAGGATCACAAACGAGTTGGAGAAAATGAAACAGGGCTAAACACCGGGGGTATGGGTGCGTATTCGCCTGCTCCAATAATTAATAAAGAAGTTGAAAATAAAATAATTAAAAAAATTGTAAAGCCAACTTTAGAAGCTCTAAAAATTAATAATAGTCCATATACTGGTTTTTTATACGTAGGTTTAATGATTATAAACAATGAACCTTATTTAATTGAATACAACGTGAGAATGGGAGATCCAGAATGCCAAGTAATTATCCCGAGATTAGACACTGATATTGTAAAAATTTTTAAATCTGCTTTAAAAAATAAAATTACTAAAACTAAAATTAAATGGAAGAAAAATAAATGTATGACTATTGTTCTGTGCTCTAAAGGATATCCAAAAAAATATGTCAAAAATAAAGTCATCACTGATTTAAAAAAAATTAAACTAAAAAAGGACTATTTTATTTTTCATGCTGGCACAAAATATATTGACAATAAATTAGTTTCAGCTGGTGGTAGAGTTTTAAATATTACAGCTTCAGGCAATGCATATAAAAAATTAAGAAGTAACATCTTTAAAATTATCAGAAAAATTAATTGGAAAGGTGGCTTTTATAGAAAAGATATTGGCTGGAGAGTAATTTAGATTAATGAGAATAATTAGTGGAATATTCAAAGGAAAGACAATTAATTTTTTAAAGTCATCTACTACTCGCCCCTTAAAAGACTCTGTTAAAGAAAATATATTTAATATCATAGCTCACTCAAATGAATTTAATATAAATATTAAAAAATCGAATATTTTAGATCTTTATTCTGGAATTGGATCTTTTGGATTAGAATGTATATCTCGTGGAGCAAGTAAGGTAACTTTTGTAGAAAAAGATAAAGAGGTAGTTAAAATTTTAAGTGATAATCTGTTGCGTTTAGACGCAAGTGATAAAGCAAACATTATAGTTGATGAGATAAAAAAATTTTTAGAAAAAAAACAATTATTAAAATATGATATAATTTTTTTGGATCCACCTTTTAGAGAAAACACCTATATTGAAGAATTAGAAATCATAAAAAAAATGAAAGTTTATAATACTAATCATATCGTTATAATTCATAGAGAAAGTAAACAGTTAGATGATTTTAAGAAAATTTTAACACCATTAGTTATTAAGCAGTATGGAAGATCTAAAATTATTTTTGGTAAATTTTTAATATAAAATTCTTTTAGTGTTTTTTTTAAGTTGTTCTACAGCTGGTTGATTAAACGGGTTTATATTAACTAATTTTCCTACGATTGCTGTTTCTAAAATAAAATATGAAAATAGCTCTCCTAAAACATCTTCTTGAAAGTCTCTAATCATAAACTCTCTGAATGGAATATTTTTCTTTTTAAGAATTTTAATAAAAGCATTTTTTTGGGCTAGTTTTATTTGATCTAGTTTTTTGTTGTTTAAAAAATTGAATTTTTTTCCATAAATATTTAAATTTGTTTTCTTTTTATTTTTTTTGTCTGTGCTAAAAATATAAAATAACTTATCTCTTGGACCATCAAGATAAAGTTGTAATAAGCTGTGGTGGTCTTTAGGTGCTGGAGATATTATAGGCAAAAAACCCTTATTTCTTTTTCCTAGACTTTCAGCAATTAGTTGCTGGGCCCAATAGAGAAAATCATTAAGCTCCGGTACATAATTAAAGAAAATTAATGTTCGTAATTTATTGCTCAATAATATATTTGCGAGTTTAATTGAACTTTCCTTTAAGAACTTTTGTTTTTTTAATTTAAAGTGACTTTTTAAATTTTTTCTTAATTTTATAATATTTATACCCATTAAACTGGCAGGAACCATTCCAACTTCAGATAAAACAGAGTATCTACCTCCAATATATTTTTTATGCTCGATGTAAAATAAGTTCATTTTTTTTGATAATAAATGAAGTGGGTTATTACTATTTTCTGAAATCAAAATTATATGTTTACTATTCTTTTTAGCAATTTTTAAATAAGAAAAATTAGATAACGTTTCAATTGTGTTGCCTGATTTTGATATGACAATAAAAAGTATTTTATTTAATTTTTTTTTTTCTTGTATATGAAGTATCTTTTCTTCATCTAAATTATCAAAAAAATAAAATTCTTTTTTAATTTTTTTATTTAAAAAAGAGTAAATAGCTTGAGCTCCAAGTATAGAGCCGCCCATCCCTATTATCACAATTGTATTAAATTTTTTAAATTTTTTTAGTTCTTTAATTGTAAAATTAAATTTAAAATTCTTACTTAATGAATGAAATGAATTTTTAGTATCATCTAAATTTAAAATTATATTTTTTACAATATTATTGTAATTTTTATTAAGTTTTTTATCAAATTTATAAAGAAGGTGTTTTTTTGTAATAGAGTTTTTACTTAATGTGCTTGTGCTTTTTTTCACTTGCTAATTTGATTTAAAATAGATTTTTCGATTGAGGAAAATTTTTTTTCTGAAGCAGCTTGTTTTTCAATTTTTAATATCTTTTCAATGCTGTTACTATTTGCTTTAGAATTTTTTTCTTCTGTTCCTGGTTTTGGTATTTTGTTGTATTCTGGCGGTAAAAATAATGGATCTCGTTTTTTTACTAAAAACTCATCTGTTGATCTTGTTTTTTCATTTCTAAGTGCTTTACCTGCATCAGACATACTGCCACAAGAATATAAAAAAACCATTAAACAAAAATTTATAATTATTATTTTAAAATTTTTCATTTTTTATAAAAAGATCTTTTCCAATCAACCCTAAAATTCCAATAGTAATAAATATATCTGCGATATTAAAGGTAAACCAGTGAAATCTTTCATAATGAATATCTATAAAATCTGGTACAGCAAAATATGTCAATCTATCATATAAATTGCCGAGTGCACCTCCAAGTACTGCAGAAAATAAAATTTTATCTAGAATTTTTGATTTTATCATTAAATAAATTATAAAAATAATAATAAGCCCGATTATTCCTGATATTGTATTATATACCAAACTAGAATTTGAACTTAAAAGTCCAAAACCTATTCCATTATTCCAAATTAATTCAAAATTCATATAATCGTTAATATAAATTTGATTATTATTAACTTGATGATTAATTATTTTAATTTTAGAGAGCCTGTCTAAAAAAAAAATAAAAATAACTATCAAAGAACAAATTAAGTTATTTTTATTGTTTAATGATAGAAAAGTATTTTTTTTTATAAGAAAATTCATTTTAATTAATTTCTTTTATAATGTTTTCACATCTAATACATTTTGTGTTTAATATCTTCCAACATCTTTCACACTTAGTTCCATTAGTTTTTTTAACTATTATTTTTGTTTCATCTTGATTATCTGATTTCACTTTTTTTGCTTTTGAAGTAATAAAGTATTCTGCTAAATCTAAACCTTCAAGCAAATTAAAAATTTTTTCATTCGCAGTTATTGTTAGCTCTGCTTCTAAACTTGACCCTATTTCCTTATTAGATCTTTTTTCTTCTATGGCAATATTTGCCTCTTGTTTTATTTTAAATAATTTTATCCATTTTTCATTCAAATAATTATTTTCCCATTTACTTGGGATTTCTACAAAAGAAGACTCATGAATACTTTCTTCTGTTTTATTTACCAAGCTAAAAATTTCTTCGGTAGTAAAAACTAAAATTGGCGCAAACCATTTTAATAAACTTTCTAAAATTATATTTAATACTATTTCACAATCTTTTCTTTTTGTGGAATTAACATTATCGCAATATAAAACGTCTTTTCTTATATCAAAATAAAATGAAGATAAGTCTAAAGTACAAAAGTTTAATAGCTCTTTATACATTTTGTGAAAATTATAGTTTTTCAGATTTTCTTTGACTGACTTATCAATAGTAAAAAGTTTATGCAGAATATATTGTTCTAGCTCATCAAATTTTTTAATGTCTAATTTTTTTAAATCTACCTTTTCATGAATATCTTTTAAATTACCTAGTATAAATCTAAATGTGTTTCTAATTTTTCTATATGATTCTGCGTGTTGAATTAAAATACTTTTATCAATCCTTAAATCCTCGGCATAGTCAGAA
>MDTC01250519.1_pt1 | contig 12357 bp, 12 predicted proteins | sample 811181 | NCBI WGS metagenome assembly MDTC01 (sample SAMN05326644, study PRJNA326480) | marine metagenome | isolation source: seawater | place: Pacific Ocean: North | collected 2011
TCATAGCGCCTAATTTATCGGGCCTATTAAACGTAATTATTGAAACTCCATCTTCTATTTGATTTCGGATGCAACTGTATTTCATGGCATCTATCCCCTAGTTATTCTCAGGTGAATGTTGTGAACGGCGGATGCTACTGATTGTGCTTCCAGTTTCCTTTCGTATGCGGGATTCAACTTCTTCAAAGATGCCTGCTGTTACCGCCATATGCGTAGCATTGGCATGGATTAAGCGGCCTTGCCCGAGCCAAAGAGCGACGTGTCCAGGCCAATAAATTAGATCACCCGGCATAAGACCATCTTCATTGCCGGACCAATCTTTGACTTCTGGCAAGGCATTTTCTTGTAAGTCCGTATCTCTTGGTAATTTCAAGCCGCAGCTAGCAAGTGCTAGTTGAACCAGCGCGGAACAATCCACTCCGATGCTTGTTCGCCCGCCCCACAAATATGGTGTGCCGAGAAATGCACAGGCGACTGCGGTAAGGTTAGTTTCATATCGATCAATGTGTGACAAATGGGCGCTCCAAACCCACCCATGGGGAGTTTTACCAAAACCATTTTTTTCTTCGTCAACATGCACGATGCTTGTCAAACTGATCAGGTCTAATGGCTGAGTTTTAAGGTCAGGCTTCGGATATAAGAAGGTCCTAAGAGCGCTTACACGATATTGGGGTGGCGCAACTATTTTACCAAGATCATTTGAGGCCACATACCCCATATATCCGTCAGTTCTATTCTTTACCCACGTGAATTGTTCAGATTTTTCATAAATATCTACCCGTTCACCGTAGAGTAATTGGCTCTCGATTGGTGCATTTTTTTTTGGCATGCCTCGCAATGCGGTATGGCCAGTTACCACTTGGGCTGTATCAACAGGTTCAGCGTAAGAGCCGTCCGCGCGAACTGGATGGAGCCGTTTATCATAATTTTCAGTCATGATCATAATGTCAGCGTTATAGCATTTGGGTCATAAAATATTTTCTCAATCCATTATTAATCAGTTGAGATGGATGAATACAATCAGTATGAGCCTAAGGCTAAATAATCCTTTCCAATAAAAATAGTATATTTAATGCTCACATGATCATTCGGAGAAAAAATTGAATGGGTTTTTGCCAAAGTTTATCGCCATTTGATCCCTTGCACGTACCATTACGCCTGCTTGATGTTTATCCAAAAAGTTATCTTGGAGAAAGGTAAGAGATTTTTGTGTAAACTCATACGCGGGGAAGGAATTAATAATGGGGTGGCAGCTCGTCTTTTAAACCTTTCAAAGATTGTCCAGTCTCTATGCTGAGCAGTCGATCTTGGAGGTATAGTAATTTGTCTTCTAGGTTTTTTATTGTTTGCCATTGTTTGACCACGCTAACATTCAATTCTTCGATTGTATTTTCCTGATGTGCCAATTGCTGTTCGAGTTCAGAAATGCGGCAGGCAGTATTATTTTTCTTCATAAGATTCTCCGGTTATCCTGAAGGGCAAAATGCGATAAATAGGGTTCTGTGAGCAAGTCATGAAAATGCAAAAATGACGCGTGATGGTAAAAAAAGGTGGAGTTAAGGGCATGGTTGTAAATAACGACAAGCTGAGAACTGGTGGTCAAGTGTTAATAGATCAACTACGGGTTCATGGTGTAGACACTATATTTTGCCTGCCCGGAGAGAGTTATTTAGCCGCCCTTGATGCGATGCATGATGCACAAAACACTATGAAAATTATGACCTGCCGTCAGGAGGGAGGCGTAACTAACATGGCTGATGCATATGCGAAACTAACGGGTAAGCCGGGAATAGCTATGGTTACTCGAGCGCCAGGCGCATGCAATGCTTCGATAGGCGTTCATACCGCCATGCAAGACTCAAGTCCGATGGTAATTTTTATAGGGCAGGTTGCTCGTAACCAAGAATATAGAGAAGCCTTTCAGGAAGTAGATTATCACCAATTTTACGGTGCGCTTTGTAAATGGGTCGTTCAGATTGACAATGCTGATAGAATTCCGGAACTAGTTGCTCAAGCTTTCCACCGGTCCATGTCGGGGCGTCCTGGTCCCGTAGCTGTTGCCTTGCCCGAAGATATGCTGCGTGATCTCACCTCAGCCGTTGATGCAAAACCTTATAAAATTGCTCGTCCGAATGCAGCTTTGAGCGATATCGAGGCTTTAAAAGGCATGCTTGAAGAGGCAAGCAGGCCTTTGGCGGTGCTAGGAGGTGGCGGATGGTCACCGAGGGCTTGCGCTAACTTTGAGACATTCGCAATCGCTAATCAAATTCCAGTAACAACATCTTTTCGGTGTCAGGATTTTATTGATAATGAGCACTGTTGTTATGCAGGTGAACTCGGAACTACGGTAAATCCAAAGCTTGCTAGCCGGATAAAAGAGGCCGATCTGTTGCTTGTGGTCGGCGCAAGAATGGGTGAAATGACAACCTCTATTTACGAATTACTGGACATACCCACACCGAAACAGAAGTTGGTGCATGTGTATATGGAGCCGGGCGAATTAGGACGAGTCTACACTCCAGACTTACCAATTGTAGCATCTATGGAAAGTTTTGCACTTGCGGTAAAGGAACTGCCAGCGCTTGAAAAGCCATCTTGGGCTGAATGGACTAGAACTCTTCGTTCTGAACAGCTTGCAAATTGGGAGCCCTCACTTCCAATGGTGGGAAAGCTCGACATGCATTCGGTCATGAGATATTTGAATGAGGTTCTTCCAGAAGACGCGATACTTGCGAATGATGCTGGGAATTTTTCAGGTTGGCCGCAGCGCTTTTATCGTTACAGGCGTTATAGGACGCAGCTTGCGCCGACATCCGGTGCTATGGGTTATGGTATACCAGCCGCCATCGCTGCGCGAGCAACATATCCAAATAGGATTGTGCTTGGTTTTGCGGGCGATGGTGGTGCGATGATGTCGGGACAGGAATTTGCAGCGGCGATTCAACACGGTATCGATCCCATAATTATAATTATCAACAATAATATGTACGGCACCATACGCATGCATCAGGATAGAGATTACCCTGGACGCGATGTTGCGACGGAGTTGTCTAATCCAGATTTTGCAAAATGGTCGGAGAGTTTCGGAGGGTTTGGCGAGGTTGTTGAGCGAACCGAGGATTTTGCTCCAGCTTTTAAGCGTGCTCTCGGTGCAGGCAAAATAGCGCTGTTAGAACTTCGCATAGATCCTGACATGATATCGACACGTACCACGTTAAAAGCTTTAAGGGAGTCATCAAATAAAAATTAGTAACATTTACCAAAGATACATTTTTAGAAAAAAGAGCTAATCTCAACATCAAAGTCACTGACTTCCAGTGTTTAGAGCATTCTTCTTAAAATGATAGTTGGTATGATTTGAGCTTTTAATGTTGTTGCCTCACCATACATTTTCACAACTTTCGGAAATGTTTCGACTTGCATTTCCGTTGGTGCTGACCCAACTAGCTTGGGTAGCAATGCTTGCTACCGATACAGCAATGATAGGGCATTTAGGCTCCAAAGAGCTTGCCGGAGCAACGCTGAGCCTGATGGTGTATTTTATCATTTATGTCAGCTGTGTAGGTTTGACTGCCTCAACGGCTTCCCTTGCAGCGCAGTACTATGGAGCCGGCAAAAAAAACATGGTACGTCGAGTGATCCGCCAGGGGTTATGGGTTGCTTTGTTACTAACCTTTCCATGTGTCGCTGCTTTATCATTCTTGGAATGGTTTCTTCTTTTAATTGGCCAGCCAGCTGCCGCTTTGCCATATGCAAATTCTTACATGGGCACCCTTAAATGGAGCCTCCCCTTTGCCGTTGCCTTCACGGTACTTCGTAATTTTGTATCAGCACTAAATAAGCCAATGGTTGCGTTTTGGATAATGTTGGCCGGTGTATTTCTCAATGCGCTCCTTGATTATGCCCTAATATTTGGGAAATTCGGATTGCCAAGACTTGAATTAATAGGTGCCGGTATATCAACAACTTCGGTGAACGTATTCATGTTCGGGTTTTTATTGGTATTAACAGTTCGACTAAAACCTTACCGAAATTATAGAATTATTTCACAATTTATACGTCCAGATTGGGTAGTTTTTAAGAGAATATTTCGCATTGGTCTTCCAATTGCTGCAATGAGTTTAATGGAAGCGGGTTTTTTTATTGCGGTTGCATTTGTAATGGGATTATTTGGCGTCACAGCATTGGCTGCGCATATGATTGCCATCCAGCTGCCGCATATATCATACATGGTCCCTATGGGGCTTGGTCAGGCAGCGACGGTTTTGGTGGGGCAGGCGGTGGGAAGACGAGACATTGTTACAGCCTATCGTATAGGTTGGATGGTAAGTGCCGTAGCATTAATTTTTATGAGTGCCGCCACAGTGTTGATATTGGTTATCCCGGAAATTTTTGCTTCAATTTTTATTGACCAAAGCCTTGCTTCCAACGTTCCAGTAATGGAACTCGCAGTTTCATTTTTATTATTCGCAGCATTTTTTCAAGCAGCTGATGGTATGCAGGCTGTTATTGCCGGTGCGTTACGAGGGCTGAATGATACATTTCGGCCCATGCTAATTGCAGCTCTTAGCTATTGGGTATTTGGGCTTGGCCTTGGGGTAATACTTGCGTTTAAGACGAAACTTGGAGCAACAGGGTTATGGATTGGTTTCGTTGTAGGGCTCTCTGCTGCAGCTATATTACTTACAATGCGATTTTTGTATCTGCAGAAAAGGCATCATATGCCACCAAGCTAAATCCGCTTTTTGAGAAGATTAATTTATTAGGTGGGGATATATCTATGGGCGATAAGAAATTGCTAATCGTAGCGCACGCACCCTCTGAAAATACCCAGCGGCTATTTGCAGCTGTCGGAAGAGGGGCAAAGAGTGATGCTCAACTCTCTGTAACCGTTGATATGTTGAGCCCATTCAATACCTATCCGGAAGATGTTTTAACATCTGACGCTATAATACTAGGAACAACGGAAAACCTTGGTTATATGTCCGGAGCGCTCAAAGACTTTTTTGATCGTTGTTATTACTCAGTGCTTGAAAAAAAACAGGGTCTACCCTACGCGTTATTCATTCGTGCTGGTCATGATGGAACAGGCACTCGTCGCGCTGTTGAGAGCATTGCTAAGGGACTTCGGTGGAGGCCAGTTCAACAGCCACTTATCTGTCAGGGTGACTGGGACGATTCTTTTGCTGACCAATGTCATAGCTTAGGAGCCGCAGTTGCAGTGGGAATTGATATGGGTGTTTTTTAAAAAAACGGCAGGTTAATTTGCCTCTGGATCACATTGGCAAAGTTCAGCCGCATTGGTCGGAATGCCATTTTTCCATTCCATTTTTTCATCACCGGGTCCAATTGATATCACATTCCAAAAATTACCATCGCGCCATTCACCTGTCATGATAGATCCATCAGGCTTTGAATAGGTTCCCTGGCCGTGCCACAAATTATTTTGCCATTGACCGCGATATACCTCGCCACCAGGCCAACGATAGGTGCCATAACCATGATGCTTCCCATTTTTCCAATCACCCGAGTATTTGCGTCCGTCGAGCCAAGTCATTGTTCCTTTGCCATGCGGAACATTATTCTGTTGTGACCCTGTATAATTCTTGAGGGAATTATTCTCAGTGGCGCCGACTGCTGTTGTATCTAGGAGAAGAATCGCTGCAACCGCGATTATAGACAGGATTGAGTGTGCAAGTCTCATGCATGTATTTTTATAAAAACTCGGCACTAGAGGCAATAGTGCTTTCTACAAATTACGAGTCAGACAAGCCTATCCTGCTGTTCCTAAAGTTGCTAGGATTTTAGTATGACACCTGTATTCACATCATTAAATGATATAGCGGAATCAATTCCTGACGGTTCTAAATTGGCGTTGGCTCCTGAATACAACGGATGTGGCTGCGCCCTAGCAGTGGTTCGGGCACTCATAAACCGCTCCCCTAAAGATCTCCATTTAATCGGGGTTCCGGCTCTAGGTTTACAAGCAGATCTATTAATAGGGACAAACGCAGTTTCTAAAGTTGAATGCGCAGCCGTGACACTCGGTGAGGAGGGGCTTGCTCCGCGATTCTCTGAAGCGATAAAAACGGGCGATATAAAAATTCTAGATGCTACCTGTCCGGCTATTCATGGAGCGCTGCAGGCTTCGGAAAAAGGAGTGCCCTTCATGCCGATGCGAGGAATATTGGGTACTGACCTTTTGAATAACCGACCCGACTGGACCGTAATGGAAAATCCTTTTCATCAATCGAATGACCCTATTATTTTGCTGCCTGCGCTAAAGCCCGATGTGGCGTTATTTCATTCACCGTTGGTAGACGAGGAGGGCAACGTTTGGATTGGAGTACATAAGGAACTGATGACATTAGCTCATGCTTCCAGTGAAACGTTTGTATCGTATGAGCGTTTTTATCAAGGAAGTCTGTTGGACGATGAGAAGTATGCAGCTGGTACAATTCCATCGACTTATATTACAGGTGTCGCGGAAGCAGAAAGAGGAGCATGGCCAATTGCGCTTCCTAATCATTATGTTCGTGACGTCCGCCATATTCGTAAATATTGTGAAATGGCATCGAGTGCAACAGGATTCCAAAACTACCTCGTAGAGTACGTATACCCGCGGATAGTTGAAACGTAAGAGACATGCTTAAAGTGGAAGAAACCCTCATTTTTTCTATTTTGCCGCTCCTTCAAGGCATAAAACACGTTGCGGTCGGTGCTTCATCACCGATACCCGCCGCTGCCGCGATGTTGATGCGTGAGCGATCGAAAGGTCAGGTTCGAGTGAGCATTCTTGGTAATACCGAACGATATACCTTTACAGATGGAGGGAGGGAATTATTTGACCTTGCTGGGCAGGGGCGCATTGATGCTTTTTTTCTAAGCGGTGGGCAAATAGACGGAGAGGCGAATGTAAATCTTGTCGGTATTGGCGACTACCCTCAAATGAGTGTTCGATTTCCAGGGTCCTTCGGTTCGGCTTATCTGTATTATGTAGTTCCTCGCGTAATCTTATTTCGGGAGGAGCATACGCCGCGTGTCTTTGTTGATAAGGTGGATTTCATAAGCGCTGCCGGCGTTTCGGAGCCGCACGTTCATAGGCCGGGGGGGCCATACGCGCTAGTTACGGGACGCTGTGTAATGAAATTCAATAGTACAAAAAGATGTTTTGTTCTGGCGAGCGTACACCCTGGCGAAAGCGTTCAAAGTGTGCAAAAAAATACTGGGTTCGAGTTTATTTGCCCCGACAATATTCCGGAAACCCCACTCCCAAATATTGATTTACTGAATTGTTTACGTGGTTCAGTTGCGGACCAATTAGCTGCGATTTACCCCGCTTTTGCAGCGCGCGTTTTTGGTTAGATATCGAGGTTATTAGCTTGAAAAAGGAGATGTGATTTTGCCCGAAGATACTACCGGAGCTTTGGCTGGCTTGAAAGTTATTGATTTAACCCGCGTATTAGGAGGGCCATATGCGACTCAAATTCTGGCCGATCATGGTGCTTGCGTTATTAAAGTGGAGCCACCTCAAGGTGATGAGGTGCGCGATTGGGGGCCACCATTTTTCGAGGGCAATGCGTCGTATTTTTTGGGGCTAAATCGTAACAAACGATCTTTGGCTCTCGATTTATCAAAAAATAGTGGGCGCGATGTTTTTTTTCGTTTGCTTGAGGATGCAGACGTTTTAATCGAAAACCTTAAGACTGGTACGCTTGAAAAATGGCATTTAGGTTATAAAGAGGTGCTGCAAGCAAAGTTTCCCAAGCTAATTCATTGCAGGATTTCTGGGTATGGTGCTGATGGTCCTCTTGGTGGGCTCCCCGGCTATGATGCTATTGTTCAAGCTTACGCGGGTTGGTTCAGCGTGAATGGTGACCGTGAAAGTGGTCCAACACGAATAGGTATCCCTATGGTAGATATGGGGACAGGTCTCTATTCAATAATCGGAATTTTAATGGCTCTTCGGGAGCGTCAGCAATCAGGGATTGGTCAGTTTATTGATATGACCCTTTATGATTGTGCAGTGTCACTGATGCATCCGCATATCCCAAATTATATGTTGTCAAATGAGACGCCTGTGCCAACTGGGAATGCTCATCCCAATATATCGCCATATGATCGTTTTCATACCAAGACGGTCGATATTTTTATAGGAGCAGGTAATGATAGGGCTTTCAAGCGATTGTGTTCTTCAATCGAAGCTGACGAAATTGCCCTAGATCAGCGATTTGCCACGAGTAAGTCTCGAAACGAGCATCGTGAAGCACTTACCAAAGTTTTGTCGGACATAATCATTAAAGAGGACGGTGAAGCGCTCTGTGCCCGACTTATGCGTGCGGGTGTGCCGGCAGGTCCCATATTAAATACGGCTCAGGTAATGGATGCGGAGCATACCAAACACCGCGAAATGAATGCGCGCTGTGATTGGTGGCGCGGAGCAGGCATTCCGATCAAGTTTGGTCGAACTCCCGGAGCCATTACCACCCCACCTCCGAAATTTGGTGCTCACGGACGAGAAGTCTTGAAAGAGTACAATTTCTCTGATGAAGAAATTGATAAATTGATCAGAGAAAATGTTTTGATTGAAAAACGCCGTTAAGAGACGATCAAGATTTTACTGTTGTGCGAAGAAAGGCGGGAGTTTCATCGCCAAACCCTTTTGTGGTTTCTGGTGGAGGACCCTTTTCCATCAAAGTTTGTTCAGATTGTTTCCCTGACGAGCGGTTTTTACTTGCACTCTTCACGGTTCCTGCGCTGTCGTTAGCTGGACGTTGTTTGTTTTGATTGCTGTTACGGCGGTTGGTAGATGGTTTTTCTTGGAATTTTTCTTGTTTAGGTTTGCGGATGCCCGCCAGCGTTATCTCCTTTATTGCACCCTTAGCAAGTATCTGCACGGCATCAAGATATTTTCCTTCTTCTTCTGTTACAAATGTAATTGCATGACCTTTGCGTCCCGCACGGCCTGTGCGGCCGATACGATGCACATAATCCTCATCATGCATAGGCACATCAAAATTAACCACATGTGTCATGGCAGGAATATCTAGGCCCCTTGCAGCCACATCGGAACAAACGAGATATTCGATTTTGTCCTCTTTAAACTTGTCCAATGTTTCTGTGCGTGAAAATTGATCCATATCACCGTGTAGAGCTCCAGCTTTGAAGCCGTGGCGAATCAATGACCGGTGAACCAATCCAACATCTTTTTTGCGGTTACAAAATATAAGCGCATTTTTTACTTCAGCGCCTCTGAGAATATCACGTAGAGCTTCCCGTTTCTGTTTTACATCAAGCATAATCATTTGCTGTACAATCGTGTCAGCAGTAGCCGATGGCGGACTAACTGCAACTTCTTTAGGGTTGGATAAAAACTGTTCAGCTAGTTTCTTTATCTCCTTTGGCATTGTTGCGGAGAACATAAGTGTTTGCCGAAGGGGTGGAATTTTACTGACGATTTTGTCTACGTCCGGTATGAATCCCATGTCTAGCATTCTATCGGCTTCATCAATAACAAGAATTTTTACATCGTTGAGCAAGACGTTGCCACGCTCAAAATGGTCGAGCAGGCGACCAGGGGTTGCAATTAATACGTCGACGCCACGGTCAAGCAATTTGTCTTGTTCGCCAAATGTTACCCCGCCGATCAAAAGTGCCTTGGTAAGTTTGTGATATTTTCCATAGAGATCAAAATTTTCCGCTACCTGAGCGGCTAATTCACGAGTAGGCTCTAGGATCAGAGAACGAGGCATGCGCATGCGGGCACGACCTTGATCGAGGATATCTATCATCGGCAATACAAACGAAGCTGTCTTGCCGGTACCAGTCTGAGCACAACCCAATAAATCTCGAGCCATCAGTACATATGGAATAGCCTGCTCTTGAATGGGGGTTGGATTTTGGTATCCGCGTTCACCCAGTGCTCGAAGAAGTTCTTCACTTAAGCTTAAATCTTTAAAGGTCATACGGACTATATTTTTTCGGATGACTGATCTTGTAGCATATTCTTTTAAAACCCAACTCATTAATCCTGGTTTGTTAAGAGAGATCCTAGCGACGATTAGTGCCGCTTACATTTTTATTTTTACGGCAAAATTCTATCTACATGCCTCATGGGGCACTACAATCATTATTGCGGCCCGATAAAAAGATTGTAAACCTTTCTATACGATCTTTCAAATCCTACAAAGATATGATTAACAACTGCTTTACGGCCTGTCTAGATCTGGTTTCTAGGGGGGGTGGCTCAGGTTAGGAAGGTAAAACCGTGATCCGTGATGCTTCATTAGTTTTGGTGCCGGGCCTTCTTTGTGATGAAGATCTATGGTTTGATCAAATTGAAAGCCTTTCCAATATTACAGAAATCTCGGTGGCTGATACTTTGTCTGACGATAACATTGCAGGTATGGCTGCTCGGTTGCTGGCAAATGCTCCTCCACAATTCGCATTGGCAGGATTGTCAATGGGTGGCTACGTTGCGCTTGAAGTAATGCGTCAGGCGCCAAGGCGTGTCACAAGACTAGCCCTCCTGAGTACTAATGCTGAGCAAGATAACGCTGAAAAAAGCCGGATACGTAGAGGGTTAATCACGTTGGCTGAAAAAGGAAAATTTAAAGGAGTTTCCCCGCGCCTTTTGCCCATGCTGCTGCACGAAAGCCGCCTCAATGATACTGTGCTGTGCGATAGAGTTGTAAAAATGGCAGCTAGAGTTGGTAAAGATTGTTTTGTCAGACAACAAAAAGCAATTATGTTGCGGTCCGATAGTCGAAAAAACCTATGTTTAATTAAGGTCCCTTCCATAGTTTTGTGCGGGCGTGAAGATTTGCTGACGAACCTAAGTCAGCATGAAGAGCTTGCGAAAGCAATTCCAGGTGCTGAGTTGAAGGTAATAGACCACTGCGGGCATCTTCCTACAATGGAGCGTCCGCAAGAAGTTACGTCATTATTACGTAGTTGGATGTTACGTTAAAGGGCACATGTGGACACTAGTGATGCCTTCTGTTGGAGCACTTTTCTGCCGCGGCAGCATATTGTATTTTTCTGTTTTTGCGCTATATTGTATCTACATCGGGGGCAGGGCCTAACACTGGAGAAACAGTATGATGGCTTCCGACGAATGACAACAAATAATAAAAACGCCGAAAAGGAAATCGGCATAGAGAAAACGGCGGCGAGAGGCTTCGCTAAAAATAATGCGGATGTCGCGGATAACGGTCGCCCCGCAGAAGTCGAGACGTCTGTTGTAGCATCAGGTGATTCCAGCGCTGATAATATAAGCCGTAGTGGTTCTGGTGAAAATAATCCTAACGATCCATCTGGTTTGTTGGGCGCGGCTGTCTGGCTAATGCTATCTTCAAGCGCGCACAAACACCTGTTTGTAACCGATTTTGAATGGCTTGTTGTTCCACCTATTTTGGCAAAACAATTTCGTTTATTTCGAAGAAATAATGTTCCCGTTGGATTTATAAGTTGGGCTTTACTTGATGATGAAGTGGAAGCCCGGATTATCAACGGTTCGGTCAAATTAGCGCCCAACGAATGGACTAGAGGCAAAAAGTTCTGGATAATTGATGTTATCGCTCCCTTCGGTGGGGGGGATGATATGCTTAAAGACCTTAAAGAAAACGTGTTTAAGGATCAGGTTGTGAAATATATCCAAGCTGATGAAGATGGTCGGCGCGTGGAAATATTAAAGTAACGTATGGCAAACACACGCAACCATAAACCTTTAGTGCTGGATCAATTCCGATCGGATGAATGGGACGCTCTGTCACGCACTCCTTTTGATGTCATGCTGGACCTGCGTTCGGATGGCCCGACTGGTTCATTGATAGGGCAGGAGGTGACGGCGTTCCAACCGTTAGAAGGGACAGAAAATCTCGTTGTAGATACACAAAATCTATCTCGCAAAAGTATCTATGAAAATTCGGAACAAAATGATCAAAGGCCTCAACGGAATATTTTCAAATCCGAGGAGTTATTCGACGCGGCTGTGCCAAATCGATTGCAATTTAGCCGTGCCGATTTAATCGGCACTGATGCTCCCTTGGATACCGAGATTGTTTCTGTCACGGATGAGCGAGGGGGCGAGGCAAGGCTCATTGGCAGGGCCGGTGCAGAGCAGGTGTTATTCGACTTAGCAACTCAAAACGATCCATTTAGCTCACCCTCAATGTTTGAATTCCATGTTATCGAGCCTGATGGAACAGAAGACGGCGGCCGTGTAGAAGTGGATGCACTTCCCAATGACCCGTTATTCGGTCAGCAGTGGCATCACTCGGCACTGAATGTGGTCGATGTTTGGGACGATTACACTGGTCGCGGCGTGAGTGTTGGCATCAACGATACCGGTGTGGA
>MDTC01113247.1_pt1 | contig 12356 bp, 9 predicted proteins | sample 811181 | NCBI WGS metagenome assembly MDTC01 (sample SAMN05326644, study PRJNA326480) | marine metagenome | isolation source: seawater | place: Pacific Ocean: North | collected 2011
CTTTCAAAAAGCGATGCGCTCTTTGGAAATTGGACTGAAAGGCTTTGAAGCTGGGAAACTGGTCGATTTGGAACTTGATAGTTCAGCCATTAGGGCAGGTGTGAAAAGACCCTCTGCGGATCGACCCACTTATTTATACAAAGCCTTAGATACTGGAATGACCGCAGAAGAAATATCGAAACAGTCAGGAATAGATCTTTGGTTTACTACCCAGTTAGTCGAACTGTATGAGATTGGTCAGTTCTTGAAGGAAACGAACCTAGATTCCATAGACAACGAATCATTCCGCCAAGCCAAAGAAGCTGGTTTTTCTGACCGGCAATTAGCCGATTACTGGGAGTGCGAACCTGCAGAGGTGCGTGCGAAGCGACTGTCTTTTGGCATTGAGACCACTTTTCGTCTGGTAGATACCTGTGCCGCTGAGTTTGAAGCGTTTACTCCGTATTATTATTCTTCCTACGGAGATGAGAATGAGATCAAAAAATCGGACAAGAAAAAGATTATGATTCTTGGAGGTGGACCCAATCGGATCGGGCAGGGGATTGAATTTGATTATTGCTGTGTCCACGCTTCTTTTGCTTTGCGTGAGGCAGGATATGAGACAGTGATGGTGAATTCCAACCCAGAGACCGTTTCCACTGACTACGATACTTCCGACCGTTTATATTTTGAACCTCTCACCCTGGAAGATGTACTGGAGATTTATCACCAGGAGGGATGTGACGGTGCCATTGTCCAGTACGGTGGACAGACCCCTCTGAACCTTGCCACTGGTCTCAAGGAAGCCGGAGTTAATGTAATTGGCACATCGCCCGAGAGTATTGACCTTGCTGAAGATCGCGAAAAATTTAAACGAATTCTGGAGGAGATTGGTCTGAAGCAGCCTCAGAATGAAACCGCGATGTATCCTGATGAGGCCGCGGAAAAAGCAGCCCGGATTGGGTATCCAATTTTATTGCGTCCGTCTTTCGTTCTCGGCGGGCGGGGCATGTTTATAGTTTACGATGAAAGCGAACTAAACGGAGTGGTCAAAGAGGCCTTTGCTGTGGCACCTGGTAAACCCGTGCTACTCGATAAATTTTTGGAAGAGGCAATTGAGTTGGATGTGGATTGTATATCTGACGGGGATACCACCGTGGTTGGTGGAATGTTGCAGCACATAGAATTTGCCGGGGTGCACAGTGGTGACGCGGCGATGGTTCTTCCTCCGCATGACCTTGATACTGCAATGATTGATGAGGTCCGTCAGGCTTCGCATGACTTAGCCAAAGCACTTAAAGTCATTGGCCTGATGAATATTCAGTTTGCGATCAAGGATGGCGAACTTTTCCTGATCGAGGTGAACCCGCGGGCTTCCCGTACGGTTCCTTTTGTCAGTAAAGCAATTGGAGTTCCTCTAGCCAAACTTGGTGCTCGGGTGATGGCAGGAGCAAAGCTGAAAGACCTAGGTTTCACGGAGGAGATAACCCCAAAACACTGGGCGATCAAGGAAGCTGTTTTTCCGTTTAATAAATTTCCTGGCTCTCCTATCGTGCTAACACCAGAAATGCGCAGCACTGGAGAGGTGATGGGACAGGATGAAGATTTCGGCATTGCTTTTGCCAAGACGCAGATGGCGGCAAAGCCATCCCTTCCCATGGAGGGAACTGTTTTCATGAGTGTAAAAGATTCAGATAAGCCTAAAGCATTAGACATTGCCAAGGGTTTATATGAGTTAGGTTTTAGTTTTGTTTCCACCGAGGGTACGGCAAAATTTCTCAACAAAAATGGAATAAAGGCTGAAAGCACTTTGCGGATCAGTGAGGGGCGTCCTAATGTGGCTGACCTTATTAAAAACGGAAAGATACAGTTGGTGATCAACACCCCGCTTGGATTGATTCCACGCCGTGATGAAAATGGTATTCGCAGTGAAGCTGTTCTACACAGCGTTCCGGTAATCACTACACTTGGTTCTGCTTTTGCGGCCTTGCAAGGAATTCGTTCAATCAAGGAAAAGAAGTTTTCCGTAAAATCACTTCAAGCCTACCATCCCGCGTGAGTACCTCTGTTATTGCCTTGCTTCATGGCCCTGATAAACCAGGACTGGTAGCGAAGACTGCAGGGTGGATTCATCAGCGTGGTGGAAATGTGTTACATGCCGACCAGCACTTGGATCTCGATGAGAATATCTTTTTTCAGCGAGTAGAGTGGCAGCCATCATCTGACCGGGAACTTGATGAGGAAATGCAGTCTTTTCGTCAATTAGTAGAGGGGGAACTGGGCATGCAACTACGGCTTGCCAGAAGTGATTATCGATTACGGGTTGCCTTTATGGTGACCAAGGAAGATCACTGTTTTCATGACCTTGCTCTGCGTCATCGAGCGGGTGAACTGGATGCAGATTTGATTGGTGTGCTTTCCAACCACGATTTATTAAGCGATGTTGCAGACACTTACTCATTGCCCTTTGTGCACATTCCAGTGACTAAGGATTCGAAGGCGGAGGCCGAAGCACGCCAACTCGATTGGTTGGCAGAAAATAAAATCGATTTGCTCGTTCTTGCCCGCTATATGCAGGTACTATCTCCCGAATTTTTAGAGAAGGTGGGATGTCCGGTGATTAATATTCATCACTCCTTTCTTCCCTCCTTTGCCGGAGCCAAGCCCTATCATCAGGCACACAAGAGGGGGGTGAAATTGATTGGAGCAACGGCTCATTTTGTCACTCAGGATTTGGATGAAGGTCCAATTATTGAGCAGGATGTTGCCCGGGTCAGTCATCGGCACGGTACTAAAGAATTGATCGAACGTGGAAGAGATTTGGAAAAACTAGTCCTTGCCGCAGCCGTCCGTAGGCATCTGCAACACCGAGTATTGGTCTACGGTAACAAGACGGTGGTTTTTGATTAACCTGAGATGGAGTTTAATCTTGAGGCAATTTTGTGGTATGCCCTAGCGGTGGATTGTTCCTTTGCTCTGACTGTCAGCTGGTTCTTAAAGGACTGGTACGATTCCGCTGCTCCTTCTATTGCCAAACATTTCCCTGCTACTAAGGCGTGGAGTATCGTTTACTTGGTACTTACTCTATGGCTAGGGTCTGCTCTTCTGCGTGCCGGGATATTGCCTTGGTAGGTTTTTTCTTCTGTTACTTTGCATTCAGTCAAATTTCCCTAAGAAATTTGGAAATATTTTGTATTTTATGGTATATTAGCGTACTTAAACTAAAAATATTATATGAAAACTTCTCTCCTTCTACTCTTCATTGTTTCTGGCCTTGTGGTATACGGTGCTTGTCCGCAAATGCGAAAGAGTGGATACAAACCCCCTCAAGTAAAATATACAAATCCAGTAGTTCCAAACTACTCTGGTTCAACCCAGATATATAAAGATCCCAAAGTCTATAAGTTCGTTGTGAACGAGGAGAGATTTAAAAAACTAAGCGAAGCCCGCAAGCACATGACAAAATTACAAAAAGAGGCAAAGAAAGAGGGCAGGAAGGTAGAGGTTCTTAAAAAAAATAGATATACTTACAAGGTAATCTCAGAGAAAGAAGCTAAGGAAGAGTACAGCCAACTAGTATCTTCAGAATAAAGAATATCCAAGGAATTTACATATTGACGATGAAATTGGAGGAGATTCCCAATAGTACCAAAGAAGTTAAAAAGTTCTCTAATGGAAATATGCTTTTAACTCTTTGGTTTAATGAATCACATTGCAAGAGCATGGAAGTGGTTTTTGATATGCTTACCAGTGAATCTGTTTTATTTTGCAGTAACAGAAATACCCATTACTACGATGCCGAACATGAAGTTCGATATGGATATGAGCTTTCCAAAGTAGCAACTAAGTTTAAAAGTGTACCTAAATGTAAACTCGATACTTTAAAACTTTCTATCAGTCAGTTGGATATTAGACTAAAAGAGCTAGTCCTTAATTTCCTAAAAAACTGTTTAAATTGTTAAGCAATCGTTTTTGAAAGAGTCCCTCAAATATGACTTAGGCCAATATGCCCTTGGCACATTTTCCAATTCCGTCTTTGGTGGCATAAAAGGGTCGTTTTTCCACTTCGTATGCGGTCTTCGGATTGATGCCCATGATGGTGTAGATGGTGGCATGCAAATCCTCGATCGATAACGGATCTTTCACCGCCATCAAGGGTCGCTCATCTGCGGTGGCTCCATAAACATGTCCTTTTTTTACTCCACCTCCCCACATCATGATGCTGGAACCACCAGTGAAATGACGGTGCAGACCGTACTGTTTCATTTCAGTTAATTTATCGGTGCGGGCACGGGACTGATCAGGGGCGGAAGAGCCAGGCACCCCCTCGATCATCATATCACGGCTGAATTCACTAGCCAAAATAACAAGGGTACGGTCAAGCAATCCACGGGCTTCAAGATCATGGATTAATTGGGCAACCGGTTGGTCGATTTCCTTTTTCATCCGATTGGCAGTAGTATGACCATTCTCATGGGTATCCCAGTTAAGGAACGGAACATATTCAGTGGTCACTTCCACAAATCTCGCTCCTTTTTCCACCAAACGACGGGCAAGCAAACAACCCTGTCCAAACCTAGAGTCTCCATATTTACTTGCGGAATCTTTGTCTTCCCGGGTTAGATCAAAGGCATGTTTTTCATCTGACTGGAGCAGGCGATGAGCCGCCTCCATCGAGCGGATCATGGACTCTCCCTGGAAATCGCTCAGATGGTCTCGGTTTGGATTTTGATTAAGTAGTTTTTGGAAGTGTTTGTACCGGTTGCTGAACCTGCTTGGTTCCATTCCTTTAGGCGGTTGTACTGACTGCACCGCCTGATCTGGATAGGGAAGATTCATGGGACCGTATTCGGAGCCAAAAAAACCTGCGGTTGTGAATGCTTTTAATTCTTCTTTTTCTCCAACCCCCTCCAATCGTTGGCCTATATTGATAAAAGGAGGAACTACATCATTTTTGGGACCCAATACTTTGGCCATCCACGCACCGATGTGCGGAGCGGCAACCGTAAGGGGAGGAACATAGCCCGTATGCCAGTGATACTGGTGACGGGAGTGAAGGATCGCACCGAGGTCTGGTTGAAATGCCGAACGAATTAAAGTGCCACGGTCCATCACCTGAGCAATATTCTCCATGCCCTGACTGATTTTTACCCCGTCGACATTGGTGTCGATTGCAGGAAAGGTACTGAGGATGTTTTTAACTTCGAGTCCATCCTCGTAGGGTAAATAGGCCTTTGGGTCCAAAGTATCGGGAGCTGCCATGCCACCCGCCATCCATAACAAAATACAGGAATCTGCACGAGCGGGTGGATGAACAATTTGTTCGTTTCCCCAGAGTCGGGTACCGGGAGATGCGAGTGCAGTAGTGGATGCTAATCCGAGTTGCTTAAGAAAGTCGCGTCTTTGGATGGATTCAAAGGAAGTCATTGTTTTGTAGGAGTGATGAAATAATTTGTTTTAAAGAATGAGGCGGATTGTCTGTTCAGTCATTATAATTCGATTCGATGGGTTGAACTCCATTGACATAGACTACGTTGTAACCCCCATCGTCATTTTTATCCATTGACCATCCGTCATATGAATTTTTTGCCAAGTAAAAGCGGCATAATTGTCCCACTTTGGGTTGTGGGTAATAAGACTGTCCTCCAGGAGGTTGACGCGTTTTGCCATTCCAAGTGCGACTCCAATAACGGACATAAACCAAACTTTCATCTATCTTGCCTTTTGTTACTTTTTCAACAACCACTTCTGCAACTTTTCGCTCGTAATTGAAGCTACTCATTAAGGAAATATCTTCCACTTGCTTAAATGAATAGATAGCTTGCACTTTCCCAAAAACAATATGCGTAGCAACTTGCTGAAGCTTTTCTTCTGAGTATGGAGCCTTAGCACCTGTGCATACAAATGGAAAGTATAGCAGAGCAAAAACTACATGTGAGTAATACTTCATTTTTAACGGATGATTTGAAAGTCAGGTTGCATGAAGACCATCCATAATAAATCTTCCACACCTTGCTGATTTAATAAGTTATTAGAAACAGCGAGCAGGGTTTGTTTCTCCGCTTCTGTCGGAGTTCTTCCAAGAGCGTGGCGATATAGCCAGACTGGAATATTATTGCTATTTTCCAAGCGGGATAAATTTTTTGCCCCTTCTCTCAGGGTATTGGATAAAATTTCCCCGTTGGCTAAATCGATCGCCTGCAGGGTAGTGAGGGAGGAAGGTCGGGAGGTAACCACCTGATCTCGATGGGGACGGCCAAGAGAACGCATCAAAAAGTCATTAGCCACCAAGGATGCACGCACGGGTGGTTCCGCACCGGTTTTGCCGTCCTGTATGTCGCGATTTTGCAGAGCCTTGTGCCAGGGCCCTTGACCGTAATCTTTTTCAACGTGAGCGGGTGTCCATGACTGACCGGGTATTTGGGCCTCCCAATCTTTGCCGGTTTCGACCACTTGAACTCCTTTTTCATTTTGCAAGACAAGCTGGGCAACAAAGCCCTGGCTGCCTCCAAACATTTCTGCTTCCACCTCGATTGTATTGATACCAATTTTAAAAAGGTCTCTTTGGACCATCTTGACGGGCTTTTGCCATATGGTGGATTGGGCAACTGAACGACCATTAATGGTGAGGTTGAAGGCATTGTCACAGGTGGCAAGAATGCCTGCCCGCACAGGCTTTTCTGTAAGATTGATTTCCTTGCGTAAATTGATTTTGGATGCCTGATCTTTTGACCATATCCACTTAGAGGTAATTTTATCTGGCCAGGGAAACTTGTGTACTTCAACAGAAGTTGGCTTTTTAGCCACCCGACTGCGGTCAACCTTGGCATTGGCATTCTTGGGATGGCTTGCGGTAACCTGCCAGATGGAGTCCATCAATTGTTCGGCAGACATACGTTTTGGAAGGGGGCCATTGTAAACATAATCAGCACCTGGTTCCTCGGAGAGAAGATCGCTACGGGAGCGGTAGGCATGGGAGGTCATCACAAAACGCATGAATTTTTTGAGATCGTATCCATCCTTAGCAAAGCGAATTGCAAGATAGTCGAGCAGGTCCTCATTCCATGGCTTGGTGTGCATCGCATCCACTGGATGAACAATTCCACGCCCCATTAATTTTGCCCAGATCCGATTGACGATGGTCCGGGTAAACCGTCCGTTTTCCGGATGAGTCATTAATGCAGCTAATTGCTTCAGTCTATCTTTTTTCGAGGCCTTGGGATCGATTTGGCCAAGTTCGGGAAACATCCAACGCGGGGTAGCCATTTTACCAGTAGGAATATCACAACGTTCCAATTCGAGGGTTTCCTCGGCAAATACGGCGGCCAGATCATAAGCCTCCTGCAGAGTCCAACGATCAATAAAACTATCATGGCAACTAGCACACTTCATATTAATTCCCAAAAAGACTTGCGATACATTTTGAGCGAATTGCATGTTGCGGGTTTGGCTAGCATTTACAGTTCCTCTCCATTTTATCCCATTGATAAAACCGGCGGCATCTTTCTGGGCATCGATCAGTTCACGGGTCATCTGATCATAGGGCTTATTATCGCGGAGCGCCTGGTAGAGCCAGGTGGTGATCTGGGTGCGCCCTTTGGTGATAAAGCCAGTTCCGGTATAATCGTTGCGTAAGAGATCATTCCAGAAAGTCATCCAGTGATCGGCATAGGAAATATTACGACTCAGTAATTGATCTACCAATTCTTTGTGTTTCGTTTTTGACTCGTTATTTATAAATGAATCGAGTTCTTCCGGGGTGGGCAACAATCCGATGGTATCGAGGTATGCCCTACGAAGAAAGGTTTCATCCGTGGCAGGGTTGGGAAGGGGGGCGTTTCGTTTGATTAAGTCCTGATCAAGAATTCGGTCAATTGCATGGGTTCTTTCCTTGGTGGGATTCGGAAGATCAACCATTCTGGGTTTGAGTTTTGGTTCCCATCCGGAATCACCCAGGCGGATTTCCTCGGGCCACTCCATTCCTTCAGCGACCCATTGATGAAGCGTTTCTACTTCTTCCTTGCTAAGACCCGGACCTTTGGGCGGCATGCGATCATCCGTATCCTCACTGGCGACAAGTTCTAAAAAATAACTCTCACTCGGATCACCGGGCACTGCAACTTCTCCACCTTCCCCACCAGCAAGAAATTCATTCCGGGTGTTCATGGATAGACCACCTTTCTTTTTTCCCTCGGTATGACATTCCGCACATTGTTTTTTCAGCACCGGCATCACCTGATGAACAAAATCTACCTTGGCAAATATAGGCACACCTAAGCAAAGGAGGTAATAGATAAATATTGGCAAGGAAATGGAAGGTTTCACGTTTTTTATATGTAAGAGCTGTTAATTATCTTACTCAGATGACTGCATATAGCCAAGTGAATCAAGCAGATATAATTGGAGGCTTTTGAACCGTTTGAAAAACCGGTCAAGCTTATGCCTGATGAAAAAGCATTTCCATCGCACTCCAAGCATTGTTGCCACTATTCCCATGAAGGGGGATTTGGCAGGAACTTGTTTCTTCCCACCATTTTTGCATCAGGGTATTTTTGCTCATTTTTTCCATATCGGAGGCAAAATCATTTCCGGTGTATTCAAAATAACTGAATAGGTATTTTTTTCCTTCTAATTTGGTAATAAAAATAGAGAAGTTTTGTAAACCGGCCAGATGGATTTGTTCCAAGATATCTGGCCAAACCTTTTCGTGCAGATCGCGATAATATTTCTCTTTTTCCTGATTAAGACCGATTACCGATCCAAACCGCTGAATTTTTGTTTCCATTATTTTCTTACATCAGCTGCCTTGAACCAAATCCGCATCGGTTGGCTTACTGCAGGTAAGAAAATTCCTTTAGGTTGAACAGGGCGTGTGCCAAATCAGCCCATGCACGCTGGTCCACCTTGCCATATTCCTTGCCCTGTAATTCCACAAATGCGAGTAATTGGTCGGTTTTTTCTTTGGAGGGAATTTTCCCATGTGCATGTTCCACCATTTGCTCAATCCGCTTGCGGGAATCTTTTTGGTTGGCGGTTTTTTGAGCCCATGAATTTGCCAGTTTGGAGACTAGTGGATCATTCATCAAAGTGAGAGACTGAGCCGGCACATTAGAGTTTCCCCTTCTTCCCTTGGGACCAAATGGACTCGGCATATCGAACGCCAGAAGAAAAGGATTAAGGAAGTTACGGTAGATTGTTTGATATATACTTCTTCTACCATTTCCATCCAAAGGCCCGCTTGGGCGTGAACCACGACCGGTCATAAAAGCAGTCCGATGCGTGGGGACGCCTGGACCAAACGAATGTAGGTTGATCCGTCCGGATACTGCCAGGAGAGAATCCCGGATTGCTTCTGCCTGTAACCGCCTGACAGGCATGCGGTGAAGCATAATGTTATCCGGGTCAATCTGGGAAATCTTTTCAGGAGAAAGCTGAGGACTTGCCTGTGCTGCCTGACCATAGGTTTGGGATAAAACAATGGAGCGGATTGTTCGTTTAATCGACCAACCATTCTGGGCAAAATCATTAGCTAACCAGTCGAGAAGTTCTGGGTGACTGGGTAACTGCCCCATTGGTCCAAAGTCATCAGGTGTTGGAACAATACCTCTACCAAAAAGATGGAGCCAAATCCGGTTAACCATAACTCTTGAGGTCAGAGGATTTTCTGGGCTGGCTATGATGTTTGCCAGTCCCAGTCTGTCCGCTTGCTTAGCTCCCAGTGCTTCGAGGTAGCGGTGGGGCACTTCTTCGCCCAGCGATTTGTAACTGCCTCGAACATAGACCCGGGCATTTTCTGGAGTAGTTTGACTCATGGTGAGTGCAAAGCGAGGAGCAGGCAGTTGATGAGATAGTTTTTCTCCAGAACTTACCAGCTGATTAACTTCTGGCTGAAGCATAGAAGTGTCAGCTAACCCACGGTGAAAAAACCAGTTGAGAGTTTCCGGATCTCCAGACTGCCAGGCTTGCCTTAAAAGCGATCCTGCTTCTTCAATATTTTTAGGTATGCCAGATTCAGTTAGGAGGCGAACAAGAGGATGGAAAGAATGGGGGAGTGGAGCATTACTGAACCGGACTTGGTCAACCTGTGCATATCCATCCCCGTTATCAATAAATTCAAGGTAAGCTCGTTTACCCCGATATTTCTTGATAGAAGCTGGATCGAATTGAATCCATTTAAAGGCAGTTAAGCTATTGGTTTGCCTACTGTCATTTTTGTAAATGGTGCCCTTGAAGAGCAATTCGCTGTGCTCGGCCATTCCATAGTTTTCGATCACCAAACGCACCATACTTTTTTCTGCATTCAGCCTCATATGAATGTCTTTATCGATAGTGAAGGTGGGGGAGCGCAGGGTGCCTACCTGTTTCTTTCCGTAGAGAGAACTGTCGATGGAAGCTGTTTCAATAAAAGGCCTTTGGGAGTCAAACCTCAGCCTGTTATTTTCAGTGAACTGAAAAGCAAGTCCCGTCCTGACCCATCCATTAGGTAATCTTCCCTTCGAAAAATCAGCAAATACGGTGCTGTTGGATTGATAGTTGGCAAAGTTCTGGTCCCTTGTGGTCCAATTGTAGTTTTGGATTTTTTCAGGCTGTTTGATGAAATCCTGCAGGAATTTTTCGGGTGTCCAATGATCAGGTTTCTCTTTCTGGAAAATTAACTCGACCCAATTGTTTATGAGGGGAAGTGGAATGTTTGAAAGTTTGGCTAATTCATTAATTTCATTAGCAGATGGGGCGTCCTGCTTTTTCCGGAAAAAGTTGGCGGAAGTGATGAAGGACTGAATGATTTTCTCGGGATCATTCGGTTCGATTGATTGTAACGAAGCGGATGAGAGTAATTTCTTCTGTTTCGCCATGGTCTGTTTTCTTTTGCCCCCCACATCCAGTGGATAATCAACTTTGGCGGAGCTGTTGAGGTAGCCAGTGAGGGCATAATAATCGGCAGTGGAAATGGCATCAAATTTGTGGTCATGACAACGGGCACAGGAAATGGTTAGTCCTTGGAAGGCTTTACTCATAACATCAATCTGATTGTCCTGATGATCCGATTCATTTTGCAGGACATCAGTCGGTCCATGGGTGGCATCATGAAAGTACCAAAACCCAGTGCCAATGATCGATTCATTGTAACCATCCGATGGGTGCCTGCGTGGGTGCTGAATTAAGTCCCCGGCGAGGTGCTCCCTGATAAAGTCATTGTAAGGAACATCCTCATTGAATGCACGGATCAGATAATCCCGGTACTCATGTGCATTTTTAATAGCAAAGTCAAATTCATGCCCATAAGTATCGGCATAACGCATAAGGTCCATCCAGTGACGGGCCCATTTTTCTCCAAAGCGAGGGGAGTTAAGAAGCTTATCAATTAGTACGGTGCGGGAAATTTGTAGGGCTTCAGAAATTTCACTAGGGGAGGGAGGAAGACCGATGAGATCAAAATAGATCCGGCGGATCCAAGTTCGGTCATCAGCCGGTTCTGCGGGCTGTAAACCAGCTGCTTGGATCTTGGATAATACAAACTGATCGATTGGTGAAGTGCCCCAATCTTTCAGCTCTGTTTGGGGAGGAGGAGGATTTTTCACGGGTCTCCAACTCCAGTGTTCCTGAAATCTTTTTTGCAGGTCGAATTTTTCCACTAGTCCATCTTTGGGTTTAACCTTGGGTCTTGGGTCGGGGGCACCCATGAGTACCCATTTTTCAAGGATGGCAATTTCCTCATCTTCGATTTTGTACTTGGGTGGCATCGCATCGACCAGTTCCTCGGTGTGCTTTACTGCATCAATGACCATACTTTCTACGAGATCCCCAGGAATGATGGCCGGACCGCCAACTCCACCGGTTGCCCAGCCCCACTTGGAGTCAAGGAAGAGCTTCCCTTTTAGTTTTTTAGCCTGATTGGAATGACAATCATAACAGTGCTCAGCAAGGATGGGACGCACCTTGGCTTCAAAAAATTCCGTTTGTTCAGGAGTTAGATGATCGGGTTGGATGTCTTCTTCTGCCCAAATTGAAAAATGTCCACAAAAGAGACAGAAAAGAATGAACCAAGAAAACTTCATCGTCAAAAGCTAGGCGAGAATTTGTTTGATGATGTGCCCATGCACATCTGTAAGCCTCATATCCCGACCGCTGAAACGGAAAGTGCTTTTTGTATGCTCGATCCCAAGCAAATGAAGCATGGTCGCATGGAGATCATGAATCTCCCACTTATCTTCGATTGCTTTGTATCCAAAATCATCGGTTCTACCAACGCTGGAGCCGCCCTTAACACCACCACCTGCCATCCAGACTGTAAATCCAAACGGGTTGTGATCCCGACCATTGGCACCCTGAGCAAAGGGTGTTCTGCCGAATTCACCGGCCCAAACGATGAGGGTATC
>MDTC01242332.1_pt1 | contig 12356 bp, 9 predicted proteins | sample 811181 | NCBI WGS metagenome assembly MDTC01 (sample SAMN05326644, study PRJNA326480) | marine metagenome | isolation source: seawater | place: Pacific Ocean: North | collected 2011
CTTTACCCAAAATGAACCTAGGCGAAGTTTTTCGAATGCGAATTACCCTTCTTCCCACTACCCCGATACCTAAATTTTGAGTTAGTTCGTCCAGTTCATCAAGCAGGGACTCGGCTTCGTTACGGTCTTTTTCCGAATGCACGCAGGAAATTAAAAACGCACGCTCAACCAACCTAGGCTTCTCTTTTACTTCAAACACTTATTGGTGATGTTAGTTCCAAAAGAAACAGGGTCCGATCGCAGAAGCAATCGGACCCTGTGAGAAAGAATCCAAAAATCCTCGAAAGGATTAAACTGCAGCTTGTGCTGCAGCTAATCTGGCAGTAGGAACACGGAATGGAGAACAACTTACATAGTTCAATCCAATTTTGTGACAGAATTCCACACTGGATGGATCTCCACCATGTTCTCCACAAATTCCAAGCTTGATTCCACGACGTGAAGATTTCCCTTTCTTTACTGCAATTTCCATAAGTTGACCAACACCTGTTTGATCAACACTAGCAAATGGATTTGCCGATACTACCTCGAGTTCAGTGTAATTAGGAAGAAAACTTCCGGAATCATCCCGGCTCATCCCCAGAGTGGTTTGGGTCAGGTCGTTGGTTCCAAAGCTGAAGAATTGAGCCGTCTTCGCAATTTGATCGGCTACCAGTGCCGCACGAGGAATTTCGATCATAGTACCCACAAGGTATTTTACCTTCTTGCCCTTAGCAGCAAAAACTTTCTTGGCGGTATCATGAATTACTTCAACTTGCAGTTCGAGTTCTTTTGAAAACCCTACTAATGGCACCATAATCTCTGGGTTCACTTCAATGCCACTTTCTTGGACCGCAATTGCGGCTTCAATAATGGCTTGGGTTTGCATCTCAGTAATTTCGGAGTAAGAAATTCCCAGACGGCAACCACGGTGTCCCAGCATAGGATTAAACTCGTGCAGGTCTTCCACTCTTCTTTTTACAGAAGCCAAGCTGACGCCGAGCTTCTTAGCAAGGTCCCGTTGCGACCCCTGATCATGGGGAAGAAACTCATGCAAAGGAGGATCAAGCAAGCGGATTGTCGCTGGACGGCCTTCAAGAGCTTTGAAGATTCCTGTGAAGTCCTTGCGTTGATAGGGAAGTAATTTTTTTAAGGCGGCACGACGGTTTTTTTCGTCATCCGCAAGAATCATTTGGCGCATCGCATCGATCCTGTTTCCTTCGAAGAACATATGCTCTGTTCGGCAAAGACCGATACCACTGGCTCCGAACGCAACTGCATTGGCAACCTGAGATGGAGAATCCGCATTGGTTCGAACATTCATTTTGGTTGCTTGCTCGCACCAGCTCATCAACTTGGAGAAATTCTGGTAGTCTCGACTTTTCTTGGGATTTAATTTCTTATCGATCAATACCTGAATAATTTCCGATGGTGCAGTTTTTAACTCACCACCAAAAACTTCACCGGTTGTACCATTAATCGACATGAAGTCGCCCTCTTTGAAGGTCTTCTTTCCTACCTTTACGGTACGGGCATGGTAATCTATTTCAAGTTCAGCCGCACCGCACACACATACCTTGCCCATTTGACGAGCAACTAAGGCGGCATGTGAGGATACACCGCCACGGGCAGTTAAAATACCTTCAGCTGCAATCATTCCTCTAAGATCTTCAGGCGAGGTTTCTTGTCGTACCAGAAGTACCTTGTCTTTTTTAGCTGCCTCCACTGCACGCTCAGCGTTTAAACATACTCGCCCAGATGCAGCTCCAGGGCCTGCAGGAAGTCCTTTACACAAAGTCGCGGCTGCTTTCTGAGCAGCAGCATCAAAAACAGGTGAAAGTACTTGATCCAATTGATCGGCGGGCACACGTTTGATTGCAGTCTTCCAATCAATCAAGCGCTCTTTGACCATTTCAACTGCTATTCGTACAGCAGCAAGCCCCGTACGCTTTCCATTACGGGTTTGAAGCATGTAGAGTTTTTCATCCTCGATGGTAAACTCAAAGTCCTGCATATCCTTGAAATGTTTTTCTAATTTCTTCTGCACCGCGGTAAGTTCTTTAAAAGGCTTTGGCAAAACTTTCTTAAGTTGTGCTACTGGTCGTGGTGTGCGAACTCCCGCCACTACATCTTCGCCCTGAGCATCCGTGAGGAACTCCCCATAAAGAATCTTTTCTCCCGATGCAGGGTCACGGGTAAAAGCTACTCCTGAACCAGATTTCTTTCCAGTGTTACCAAAGACCATCGCCTGCACATTGACCGCGGTTCCCCACTCTGCAGGAATTCCGTACTTTCGACGGTAAACGATTGCCCGGTCATTCATCCATGATCCAAAAACCGCACCTACGGAGCCCTCCAATTGTTCCCATGGACAGGTAGGAAAATCTTGGCCGGAACGTTTTTTGACGAGTGTCTTGAAACGCTGGACCAATTCCTTCATTTGCGAAGCAGATATCTTAGAGTCATCCACTTCGCCCTTTTGTTTTGGGAAAATCTCAGCTTTAAAATTCTCGATCACTTCCTCGAAAGGATCATGGTCCTCAGAGGGGAGTTTTTGGACACCCATTACCACATCACCGTACATTTGGATAAACCTACGATAACAATCCCAAGCAAACCTTTCATTTCCAGAAGATACGGCAAGTGCCTCTACTGTTTCATCATTTAATCCGAGATTAAGAATCGTGTCCATCATTCCAGGCATTGAATCGCGTGCACCGGAACGCACAGATAGAAGTAGAGGTTTCTTTAAATCACCCAACTTTTTCCCAAGTTGCTTTTCCATCAGTGCAACAGATTGACGGATTTGGGAGTCAAGAATTTTGGGATAATTTTTTTTGTTCGCGTAGTAGTAGGTACAAACTTCGGTAGTAATAGTAAACCCGGGAGGTACAGGCAGTCCAATTCTTGCCATTTCTGCCAAGTTTGCCCCTTTGCCACCAAGCAATTCGCGCTGCTTGGCATCTCCGTCAGTCTTCTTACCAAAATCATAGACATACTTTGTGTCATTTGATTTGGTCGCCTTTTTTGCAGGGGCTTTTTTAGCCGGCTTTGCTTTGGCTGATTTTGTCTTCTTTTTCTGTGCCATTTTTAAGTGGTGGGTTTTTATAGTTTAACTTTGGATAATACTCATCATTGAGCTAATGTCCTGAGTAGGATTTAAATAACAAACCGATGAATATCTTAATATTTGAGCTCCTTGTCAATGGATGACTTCCACATCTACCAAGAAGGATACTCGAAACAACTTATCACTTACATACCTCTTGCTTACGGATTTCACTTCTCTATCATTTGGGAAAACTAAAACTTTCCTATCTCTTCCATTACAAGCTAGACGAAAAGTGGCTTTTTCCTCAAAGTTCAATATCGAATAAGATATCCATTTTTCCACTAACATACCTACTATTCATGACCCCCCCCTCTTCACCTGAGGAACCTCAAACCTTTGGCCAGCGTTTCCGTGAACGCGGTCTTATTGGGGCCTTAGCTTCTAAAAAACCTGGGAAAAATGATCCCAATAAAATGCATTTCCTTGAACATCTTGAGGAAATGCGATGGGTAATTTTCAAAACTTTTGTTGCCTTTATTTTAGGATGCGTGGTGGTAGCGGCTTTTCTTGATAATTCCGTACGACTATTGCAACGCCCCCTCATCTCTGCGGTTCAAGACTTCGGAAATCTTTCCATTGATCTACAAGCCTGTGGTCTTTCGCAATATCAGACGAAACTGGAAAACCAGGATGTGCAGTTAAAAGATTTAATTCAGGCTAAAGAAGAGGACTTGCAGAGCTGGGGAATTGATGACCCCCAGCACCGTCTAAGGCTACTGATTCATTTTGCGGGGGGTAAAGACCGTAACCTTTTGCAAGTCATTCGGTCTTACTCTCCGATATTTATCGCCATGAAAATTTGTTTTCTTGGAGGGCTTGGTTTGTCTCTACCTTTCATACTCTACTTCATAGGTGGTTTTGTGACACCCGGGCTTACCTTCAAAGAAAAGAAAATCTTTTTTCCTGGTTGTCTCGCAGCCACTCTTCTTTTTCTGGCGGGATCTGGAATGACCTATTTTTTTATTCTTCCACTATCTTTGGCATTTACCATCGAATTTTCCTTTAATGTGTTGGGGCTCGATGTCTACCGACCAGAAGCAGGGAACTATTACAGCACCGTAATTTGGATGACTTTTGCAGTGGGACTGGCTTTTCAATTTCCCTTGGTGCTACTTTTGTTAATTCGAATTGGTATAATCAATGTTCTAAGATTACGCAAAAGTAGGCGGTTTGTTTTAGTTATATTAATGATATCTGCAGCATTGATAACTCCAGGAGGTGATCCAGTAAGCCTATGTATATTAACTATCCCGCTGTATTTTCTTTTCGAACTATCCATCTTGCTAGGTAGTCTCATTGAAAGAAAAGCTGGTACTGTCTCCCAAACAGAAAATAATTCTACTGGCATTGCTGGATCGGTTTTTCTACTCATATGTCTTCTCCTGCTTGGAGGAGTTGGTGCATGGCTCTACCTGAACTGGGAAAAAGCAGAGTCCATATTCCTCAATTTACCTGCAGTTAGAGAAAGCACCGAACTGCCAAAACAAACTTTGCCCGCGTCAAAAGATTTCCCCCACTTAAAAGACCAAGATTCTTTTTTACTGGAATTATCTCCCATTGATTTAAACGACGGCAACAATAGCTCGGTATCACCGAAGGCAAAAATTTACCGGGCTAAAGTCAGGCAATAATTGATATGCCCATTGGGGAGTCTGAAAAAGTTAGGATAGACCGTTGGCTATGGTCAGTGAGATTATTCAAGACCCGCAGTCAGGCAACAGAAGCATGCAAAAAGAACTGGGTAAAGGTAGAAGGAAATCCTGCCAAGCCATCCAAATTTGTAAATATTGGAGATAAGATTGCGATTAAATTAGGTCCCTTGGAAAAAGTTGTTCAAGTTGAAGCTTTGATTGAGAAACGAACTTCCGCACCTCTAGTAGTAAACTTTCTCAAAGATTTGACCACGCCCGAGGCTTATCAAAAGGCAAAGGATCAAAAGCTGCCCATTTCTGCACGGGCAAAAGGTTGTAAAGGACTTGGTCGGCCGACCAAAAAGCAAAGACGGGAATTGGAAGATTTTCTCTATTCTGATCAACCAACAAAATAAACAAAAATATTTGATTCATTACAGTTAATTCATCAACGATAGTAAGCTATCATTGAGCCTTCATTAGGATAAACCTATCTAAAAACTATCTACTTCTTTCAATTCCTCGGCTGTTGTGTTTTCGCTATCTAGGTCCATTTAAATTATGGTGAATGCAACTCCTCGGTTTAGGCAAGCTTGGCCGAATTCAATCAACGCCAATTCCAAGTATCGAATTGATTCATTACCCAACTTCTTAATGGTCGAAAAACCTCTTGCCAGAAGCTTATCCCAAAGACATTACAATTATATATGATGAAGTCTCTGATCCCATGGTTGATGTCACTTTCGCTTTTACCCCTTATTTCCTGTATTCATACAAGCCCTACTAGCTCAGATCCTCTTTCTTACTCAACCGATCAAACGGTTATGCTTCATTGGTTGGAATTAGACGAGGATGGTATCGTTCGAGAAGCAGAGACAGATGGTAACAAGACCAGTCAACAGGACCCTTTCAGCGGTAAAGCCATTGAGACATTTGAACAAAGTCCCACCAAGTCCATTTCATCTTGGAGAAACGGTAAGCGACACGGTACCACCATTGAATACTTCTACAACGGCAGAAAGCGTACATCCATTGTTTACAAAGACGGCTTGCGCCATGGTCCATCCAAAGAATTTCGTATAACCGGTGAATTATGGCGTGAAGAAACTTACAAAAATGATCAATTGACCGGTCCGAAATCTGAATGGCACCCAAATGGTCTGAAAAGTTTTCAGGTTGAAATGCGTGACGGAATTGCTCATGGGGAAGCCAAAGAATGGTACCCCGATGGCACGGAAAAATCATCCACTATTTACCGCCATGGCTTAAGGGAGGGGCCCTCCTCCGAATCGTATCCAAATGGGCAACAAAAACTAGGCCTTTTCTATCAGAAGGACAAACAGCACGGTCTACGAACAATCTGGTATGAAAATGGGAAAAAACGTTTATCCGCCCAATTTGTCGATGACATGATGGAGGGGAATTCCAAAGGCTGGTTTCCTTCTGGCCAACAACAATTTGATTATAATTTCCAAAATAATTTAGAACACGGGGTTTGCACCGAATGGAATGAGCAAGGTGAAAAAATTTCCGAAATTAGATTCGATAAAGGTGTTCCCGCTCAAGACTTGCTTACCGGCGAAAGAATTATTCGTCCGGCCCCAGTCAAAAAAGAATCAATTCCATCCACTCAGGAAAAACCACAGTCTACAACCGAAAAACAGGGATTGGACAAGGTGGAGCTTCCCCCAGTTCCGCAGACGGAAAAATCTGACCCAATCATTCCAGAGCCTCCTGCCAGACCAGAGCCTGTGGAAAAAGAAGAGAAGACCAAAGCCAATAAATCCAAGGTTAATAAAAAAGACAGTCTGCCCGAAGCCGAATTGAAAACTCCATCCCCGCCAACGCCTCCCGCCTTGCCAAAACCCGCACCTCGGGAAGTACCTGTAGTGGAGGAACCTAAGAAACAACTTCCACCTGTTGTCGATGATGCCCCACCACCACCACCTCCTCCTCCGCCACCACCTTCATTTGATCCCTTTGGAGATTTGCCTGAAGTCGAGACTGATTCTCCCGAAAGTCCACCTACCCCAACCCCTGCCAGTCCGTTCGAATCTTCACCGAATGCCAAAGTGGAGGAAAACCCAGGTCCCATAAATCCCTTTTCTGAACCAGTTACACCGCCCGCTCCTGCTCTTGATCCCTTTGATAATTTACCTCCACCGGCGTTCGATCCTTTCGCTACTCCAGCAGTCCAAGTAGAACAGAGTGCTGAGGAAGAGGATGTTCCGCTCGGGGATGTTTTTGGTGCTCCTCCTGCTACTGATAATCAGGAAGAGAATGAACCAACTATTCCGGACGCACCACCACCTCCTCCGGCATTCGATCCCTTTGAAAATTAACTCTTCTTTTAAAAAATCGAAATCGATCCACTATAGTTTGGAAGATGTGGCAGCCCGGTAGGGATTCGAACCCCAACTAAAGGTACCAAAAACCTCTGTGCTACCATTACACCACCAGGCTAGAATGGAACAATACTGCCCTTTCGAAAATTAAAGTCAAGGAACTACATTACCGGTATACACCATGTCTAAACCCACCTACAAACGTATCATTTTAAAAATCAGCGGAGAAATTCTTGGCAACAGAGATGCAGGAGAACCAATTTTTGCTGAATCGCTTGAAAAAATTTGTGGAGAAATCAAAGCCGTTTCAGATATGGGTGTAGAAGTTGGTTTAGTAGTAGGTGGGGGCAATATTTTTAGGGGTCTACAGGGAGCAGATAAAGGAATCGATCGAACTACGGGTGATTCCATGGGCATGCTTGCCACCGTGATTAATGGACTAGCCCTGATGGACCGACTGGAAAAAATGGGGTCGGTGGTTAGGGTTCAAAGTGCCATTCCGATGGATAAATTAGCAGAGCCCTACATCCAAAGACGTGCCATCCGGCATTTAGAACGTGAAAGGATCGTTATTTTTGTTTCGGGCACGGGAAATCCATACTTTTCCACCGATACTACGGCTGCCCTTCGTGCAAGCGAAATCTCTGCAGATATTATTCTCAAAGCTACAAAGGTTGATGGTATTTACGATAAAGATCCGCATAAATATAATGATGCTCAAAAATTCTCCGAATTAACTTACATGGAATGCTTGGAGAAACGCTTGTCGGTGATGGACTCAACCGCCTTTTCTCTTTGTATGGATAATCGCATGCCCATCCTTGTGTTCGACCTTCAACAAGACCAATCTATTCGCAAGGCTGTTTGTGGTGAACAAATTGGCACCATTGTCCGCTAACTAATTACATCACTTTTTTTCAATCCCTAACGAAAATACTATGGAAACCGAACCAATTTTTAAAAAATTAAAGGATGACATGAAAAAATCTGTCGATCATGTCTTGAGTGAATTTGCCACTTTACATACCGGTAAAGCCAACCCATCCATGGTAGATGGTGTCACTGTAGATGTCTACGGTTCTTCAATGAAACTTAGGGATGTTGCCGCCATTACCACCCCAGACTCGAGAACCATTCAAATACAGGCGTGGGACAAGAGCACCGTTGCTCCGATTGAGAAAGCTTTGATAGATGCAAAGTTGGGCATTAATCCGGTCGTTACCGGCGAGCTAATTCGTTTACCCATCCCGGAATTAAGTGGTGAAAGAAGAGAGGAGCTTTGCAAGATGGCTCAGGGCTTTGCGGAGAATGGCAGAATTGGAGTACGTGCCTGCCGGAAAGAGGGACTGGATTCACTTAAGGCTTTGCAAAAAGAAGGCCTCCCGGAAGATGACTTTAAGCGGGCAGAAAAAAGTGTCCAAAAACTAACAGATGATATGGTAGATCATATTAACCAAGCTCTTTCATCAAAAGAAACTGATTTACGACAGGTTTAGGAATCATTTTCACATTCCTTCAGGGTATCCAGTATGGTTGAGGTTGCCCTTATTTTAATAAACATCATTCTGTCATAAGGTGATCGATGAATCGTGTGGTAATTAAACTGGGTACTGGTCTATTGTCCGCTGGAAACGGAGACATTAGGCAAGAACGGATTTCTCAGATCTGTTCAGGCATTGATTCGCTTAAGCAAAAGGGAATTGAGGTTATTCTTGTTAGTTCAGGAGCCGTCGGTTTGGGCATGGGAAAGCTTGGACTAAGTGTTCGTCCCAAAGAAATATCTCTCCTCAGGGCATGTGCTTCGATAGGGCAAAGTGAACTGATGCATGCGTGGAAATCCTCCTTGAGCAATCATAATTACTTGGCATCTCAAATCTTACTTACCCGGGAAGATTTCAATGAACACAACCGATCCCAAAAAGTGAGGGAAACCATTGAAACACTGCTTGAGAAAAATGTTGTTCCTGTGGTTAATGAAAATGACTCAATTAGTGATGAGGAATTAAAGTTTGGAGACAATGATGTTTTATCCGCCTTGCTCGCATCAATTACCCAAGCAGACTTTTTAATTATTTTGACCACGGCAAAGGGCTTAATGAAATCCGTTAGTTCAAACATTCTTGTTCCCTTCGTTTCCGAGATCACTGAAGAAATTCAAAATATGGCTGGGGGCACTGCTAGTTCCACCGCTGTAGGAGGGATGGTTACGAAAATTGAGGCGGCAAAAGTAGCAACGAAATCGGGCTGTGCAGTATTTATTGGAAGTGGCGAAACACCCGGACGTTTACCCCAAATCATTGAAGGGCAAGCAGAAGGAACCTTTTTTGCACCCGCGGGACTGGCCCTGAATCAAAGAAAAAAATGGCTTGCTTTCTTCCCCAGTCCCAAAGGCTCCATTGAAATAGATCAAGGTGCATGTCAGGCCATTTTGGAAAATGGAGCAAGCCTTCTTGCCAGCGGGATCATTCGTACAAGTGGAGAATTTGACCGGTCAGAAGTCGTTTCAATTATTGATCATAATGGAAAAATTATTGCCCGTGGAATTTGCAGGTTTGCCAGTTTCGAAATTGCCAAAATAATCGGGTTAGAAAACGAGGCTGTCCTGCAAACCTTTAACTGGACCAAGAAAGCTGAAGTTGTTCATCGAGATTTCCTTGCCCCACTTATAAGCAAGACCCATCCAGAAAGCCTTTAAATATGTACGACTATGAAGATGAAGAGGACGATATATTTGGTCCTCCGCCCAAAGTTGCAAATCCTGCGGTCAAGCAAGGCATCGATTTTAAGAAAGAATTAAATAACGATCAATTTTTAGCGGTAACTGCACCCGATGGACCTGCCCTTGTTCTAGCCGGTGCTGGTTCGGGTAAAACCAGAACCCTCACTTATCGGGTTGCTTATCTCCTAGAACAAGGTGTTGCTCCGGAATCTATCCTTTTACTTACCTTCACCAATAAAGCATCCAAGCAAATGCTTGAACGAGTCGAAGAATTAACCGGAGTAGGAAGCCACAGGTTCTTAGGGGGTACTTTTCACCATGTGGGCGGACAAGCATTAAGGTTATTTGGTGACCTTATTGGTCTTCCTAGGAGCTTTACCATCCTAGATGACGGGGATTCTGACTCCTTGCTCAACGAAGTGATTCGAGAGATCGACCCTGATTTTTTTAAGGCAAAAGAAAACCCCAAGGCTAAGCCGATCAAAGGGCTGATTAGCTATGCGAGAAATGTAGGAAAAGATGTCGAGGAGGTAGCCCTTGCCCGCTATCCGGCAAACCGGGAATTAGTTTCTAAAATCGATCATTTTTTTGATGGATATACCCGCACTAAACTGGCTCGTGGACTTACCGATTATGATGACTTGCTTGTTTTTTGGCTCACTTTAATGGAAAAGCATGAGGATGCTAGGCAGTTTTTTCAAAACCGGTTCTCCCATGTCTTGGTTGATGAATACCAGGATGTTAATTTATTACAAGCTAGCATAGTTGACCGAGTGGCATCCAATCATCAAGTGATGGCAGTAGGAGATGATGCCCAGTGTATATATACCTGGAGGGGGGCTGACTTAGATCAGATTTTATCATTTCCTGAACGTCATCCAGGAGCAAAGATATTTAAGATCGAAACTAATTATCGGAGTTCTCCCGAAATTTTGCAATTGGCCAATGGAATTCTCGAAAACAGAACCGCAGAAAAAAGTTTTTCAAAAGAATTAAAAGCCTCCCGACCCCATCAGGATTTACCCCGTGTGGTTCCAACATTGGATGCCTATCAACAGGCAGACTTTGTGATTTCTAAAATTGAAGAACTTTACAACTCGGGTACAGAATATGATCATATTGCCATCCTCTACCGGGCACATTACCACGCAATGGAATTGCAGGTTGAATTATCCCGCCGAGGACTACCCTTTCTTATAACGAGTGGTCTGCGCTTTTTCGAACAGGCACATGTGAAAGATTTGGTTGCACAGCTTAGGTTTGTTGCTAATCCAAAGGACAGCACCGCATTTTTGCGCTTTTCCTGCCTGCTTCCCAAAGTGGGAGAAAAAACTGCCATTAAATTGCTCAAGATTGCCACTTCCTTGAGCCACGAAAAATCATCATCCATTTGCCGGGTTCTCCAGGACGAAAAAGTGCTTACTAAAGTACCCAAAGATGCCAAGGATGATTGGTTGTCAATGGCTGAAACCCTCGCTCAAATAGATGAAGTAGCAAGCAATTCAGCTCCCTCAGTAGTTGTCGAGGAAGCGATCGGTGGATGGTACCAGCTCTACCTCCGTTCGACATTTGAAAACTGGCCCAGAAGAGAAGAGGATTTAGAGAGTTTGGTTGATTTTGCGGCCAAGTATGAAACCTTGGCGGAAATGCTCTCTCAATTAGTCCTCTTAAGTTCAGAATCAGGAGACCGCGTAATCAGACAAGGTGAAAGCTGTATTCGATTATCAACAATTCACCAGTCCAAAGGTCTTGAATTTCCTCATGTTTTTATCATTGGACTTGCAGATGGACTCTTTCCCAATAAGCGAGCCATTGATGGTGAAGGGGACTTGGAGGAAGAACGACGATTGTTTTATGTTGCTTCAACCCGGGCGGAAAAATCTCTCTATTTACTTTACCCCACTCTGGCTAATCAAAAAGGTGCACCCGTTCGTTTAATGCAAAGCAGGTTTCTCAAGGAACTTCCAGAATCGAAATATGAGTTGCACAATGCACATGCAAATTACCCATATGGTCGGGGGAATTCATATGGTAATTCCAAATGGGGAAATTACGGTGGTACTTTTCGTGGACATTAAATGATCTGAGAGCTCTTCTCTCGGGGTAGGACTTGTTCCAATGCCCGCCAACAAAGTATCGCACAATCCATTCGCTCGGGAAAATCTACAAGGGATTGATAAACCAATAAATCCCCCTTCCAGTTCATTGGCTGGACTCTCTCCTCTACCCATATTCTCAAATTTCTTTGTATCTGATAAATATCAGCGATCCCCTCCCCCTCTAATTCGCTGCACATAATGGAGGCACAGGCTTTGGCCAGCGCTGACCCTTTTACTTGGGCAGCTATATGAAGAAGTGTGTTTTCCTTGATAGTTGTTTGTATACGACAAACATTACCTGTTTTTTGACTTTTCCATTCACTGGAATGGGTGACATGCTTTAGCTCATTGTCACCATATGGGTTTTGGGAGTGCTCCTCTAAAATTTCACGCAACAGACTTTCGTCCATCTTCTCAAAAAGAGTTTTTCCACATCATAGATTCAACAGGTAAAGAAGAGCGCTGGTTATA
>MDTC01036871.1_pt1 | contig 12355 bp, 8 predicted proteins | sample 811181 | NCBI WGS metagenome assembly MDTC01 (sample SAMN05326644, study PRJNA326480) | marine metagenome | isolation source: seawater | place: Pacific Ocean: North | collected 2011
ATTAATTTCCTTAATTTATCTAATCCTAATAATCTTAAAAAGAAAGGTTACTCAATAATAAAGCATAATGGAAAAATTTTAAAAAATATTAATTTTGTTCATGAAAAGGATCAAATTGATATTTCGTTATATAAGGGTAACTTAAAAGCTCAAATTTTAACAAAAAAAAAGGTGAATAATGAAATTTGAAAAATCTATTAAACGATTAGAAGAAATTTTAAAAGTAATCGAATCTTCAGATGTTGATTTAGAAAAAATGTTAAAATTGTTTGATGAAGCGAACACTGTTGCTTTAGATTGTCAAAGTGAACTTAAAAAAGCAAAAGCTAAAATTCAGACTGTTCTTGATAAAAATGGTGAAATAGAGTTGAATCAATTTAAATGAAGTTTATTTGCACAGGTAATAAAAAGAAAAAAGAATTTTTTGAAATCTTCGATTCAATTAATGAACATTTTTCTAATTCAGGTCATGATATTTATTTAGATGATTTTTGTTCATCTGACAATTATGATAGATCGATAATTAAAAAAATATATGATGCAGTAGAGTTTTGTGATTTTGTTATTTCACTTGGTGGTGACGGTAGCATATTGTCTGCAGTATCTAGAATGAATGATAAGCAACTTCCTATTCTAGGAGTACATATTGGAGAGCTTGGTTTTTTAAATCAAGCAACAAAAGATAATTATATTAAAATAATAGAAGACATTGTTTTAAAAGATAAAATTAACTATCAAAAACATTATTTGTTACACGCTTCTATTTTTAATAATTTTGAAAATATTTTTACTTTTAGATCATTAAATGATTTTGCCATTAATCAGATTAATTACTCACGCTTGCTTCAAATTGATGTAAAGGTTAACAACGAGCTTTTAAATAGATATAACTGCGATGGTGTAATTATTTGTAGTTCACTAGGTTCAACCGCTTATTCTTTATCTGCAGGAGGTCCAATAGTTGCCCAGGATGTTGATTGTTTGATTATTACCCCAGTTTCTCCTCATAGTTTATCTTCAAGACCTATAGTTGTTAGTCCTGATTCTGTAATTGAGATATCTTTTCCAAAATTAAGTAATAAAATTGGTATATATGCTGATGGCCAAACTTATAAAGAATTAGAATCTGATAACATTATATCAATTAAAAAGTCTAAAGTTTCCTGCAACTTAATTAAAACCAAGTTTTCTGAAGATTATTTTACAATTCTAAGAAAAAAACTTAATTGGTTTGGAGAACATAGGAGTTAAATTGCGTATAATATTTATATTTTTTTTATTTTTTATATTTAGCTGCGATAATTATCATCAAAAATCATTCAATCAGTTATCTGAAGCATTTAATACCTGGTATTTAAAATCTATTGATTCTGATTTTAATTCTTTTTTCGTTAACCTTAATAATGGACCTTATCCTGAAATAAATTCTCACATAATTAGTGAATTCAAAGAAGATATTAATAGATTTGAGCTTGAACTTTCTCAGATTAATTCCAATCATTTAGGTAAAGCAAACAAATCTAATTTTGTAATATTAAATAACAAGCTAAATGATTTGAAATTCAAACATAATTTTTTAGATGTGACAATAACGGATCCTGTTTACTATTTAGATAGGATTGGTTATCATTTTAATTATTTTTTTTATAACAACACATATTCAATTGAAGATAATTTTTTATTACTAAACTCTTTAATAAAGTCAACGGAATCATTTCTTAATCAATCAAAGTTTTTATTGAATAAATCTTTCACCTACGATTTATGTGAACAAAAAATAAATATTATAATAAGTGATTTGGTCCTGTTCTTATCACAAGAAAAATTTAATGAATTTAAGCAAAACGATATTTTGCTACATAAAGCTAAAGATTTGTTTAATGATTATCTTGTTTGGATTAAAGAAAATACATCTTTGATTAATTTAAATGATTTAGATAGCTTTGATGATTATTATACTAACTTCCATTTTGAAGATAGGGATGATTTAGAAAAAATGCGTATTAACGTAACTTTAGATATAGATTCAACTTATAAAGAGATGTTTCAGTCTGCTTTAAGTATCTATTTAGTTGATAACGATGAACCTGTTTGGGTAGATAAAACTGATTCAGCAGATGTTGTTAATTGGAGTATTAATTATTTATTAAAAAAAGATGTAAAGTTTCAATTTGATTCGTTAAGATTTTTAGATTCCTTAAATATGAAACAAAATTATTTATATAAATTAAATTTAACTGATATAAATAATAAGATTCCTATTTCAAATCAAACTGGGTATATGTTTAGTGACTTAAATGATATTTTAAGCGATTATTATGATTATAATATATCTAATAATGATAAATATTTATATTTAAGTGAATATTTTTCTAATGCTTTTACTAATTCAATTATCAATCATTTTCCTGATGTATTAAATCTAAAAAAAGATGTCAATTTAAAATTATTATTTTACTTAAATTTATACTATAGATTAAATAAAATTTATTATCAAGATATGTATTTTAAAGGAGAGATATCATCAGCGAGTCTATCAGATGAAATTAATAGTATTCCATTTATATCAAAAAAACAAAAGTACCAAATTTTTATAGAATCACATTATCCCTATTATTTTTTAAAAGAATACTCAATATATAAAAAGTTATCAAAAGAAATAATAGAAAACACTTTGGTTCTTAAAAGTAGAAAAAATATAATAAATTTTTTAAATAATAATATTAAATAATTGTAAAGTTTATCTGTGCCTAAAATAAATAAATATGATGAGAGTTCTATAAAGTCTTTAGATTGGAAAGAACATATTAGAATGCGTCCGGGGATGTATATAGGCAAGCTTGGCAATGGAAGATCTCTTGATGACGGGATATATATACTGTTAAAAGAAATAGTTGATAATTCAATTGATGAGTTTGTCATGGGCAATGGTAAGATTATAGATGTTAAAGTTAGAAAAAATCAAATTTCTATTAGGGATTATGGAAGAGGGATTCCGTTAGGCAAAGTTCATGATTGCGTTTCTAAAATAAACACTGGTGGAAAATATGATTCTGATGCTTTTCAAAAATCTGTTGGTTTAAATGGTGTTGGGACTAAAGCTGTCAATGCGCTTTCTGAATTTTTTTACGTTCAATCTATAAGAGATAATAAAACAGTTAGTTATGAATATTCTAGAGGTGAATTAATAAGTGAAGGTAAAGTAGAAAATTCAACTTTAAGAAATGGGACTAAGATAAGATTTATTCCTGATAATAAAATATTTAAGAATTATAAATACATCGATGAGTACATTGAAAATCAGATATACAATTATGTTTATTTGAATTCTGGATTAACAATTAATTATAATGATAAAAAATATTTTTCTGAAAATGGCCTTAAAGATTTACTAGAAAAAAATACATTAAATAATACTCTGATTTATCCAATAATTCATTTGTCAGGAGATGATATAGAAGTTGCTATTACTCATGGGAACCAGTATGGAGAAGAATATTATACTTTCGTCAATGGGCAACATACAACTAGCGGTGGTACACATTTAAGTGCATTTAGAGAATCTATTGTTAAAACTTTAAGAGACTTTTATAAAAAAGATTTTGATGCATCTGATATAAGAGCATCTATAGTTGCATCCTTAAGTATTAAAATTCAAAACCCTATATTTGAATCTCAAACTAAAACTAAGTTAGGTTCTACAGAAATGAAACCTGATGGAACAACTGTTAGGATTTTTATAAATGATTTTATTAAAACTAATTTAGATAATTTTCTTCATTCAAATAAGAGCATAGCTGATATGCTCCTTACTAAAATTTTAAGATCTGAAAAGGAAAGAAAAGAATTAGTTGGTATTAAAAAAATTGCTACAAAGAGAGCAAAGGCTGCTAATTTACATAATAAGAAACTAAGGGATTGTAAGTATCATTATTCAGATTCAAAAATTGATGAAGAAATTAGGCTGAATACTTCTATCTTTATAACTGAGGGTGATTCAGCTAGTGGTTCTATTACTAAATCTCGTGATGTTAGCTCTCAAGCTGTTTTTAGTTTACGTGGTAAACCATTAAATTCATATGGATTAACAAAAAAGATTGTCTATGAAAATGAAGAATTTAATCTTCTGCAACATGCATTAAATATTGAAAATAGTATAGATGACTTAAGATATAATCAAATAATAATTGCAACAGATGCTGACGTAGATGGAATGCATATTAGATTGTTAATTCTAACTTTTTTTCTGCAATTTTATCCAGATTTAGTAAAGAATGGTCATGTCTATATTTTAGAAACTCCATTGTTTAGAGTACGGAATAAAAATAAGACTATATATGCATATAGCGAACTTGAGAAAGAAGAAGCTATTAATGAAACAGGTTCAAATTCTGAGATTACAAGATTTAAAGGTCTAGGTGAGATATCTCCTCATGAATTTAAAGACTTGATTAATGAAAATATTAAATTAGAACCTGTCGTTTATAATGGAAACTTATCTATTGATGAGATTTTATCTTATTATATGGGTAAAAATACTCTTGATAGACAAAAATTTATTGTTGATAATTTAAAATATGAAAATGTTTGATGTCAGAAAATTCTGAAAATAATAATATTAATTTAGACACTCCTATTAGAAAAATTTCTGATATGTATCAAGATTGGTTTCTTGATTATGCTTCCTATGTTATTTTAGAACGTGCTGTTCCTAATATGGACGATGGATTGAAACCTGTTCAGAGAAGAATTCTTCACTCTATGAAAAATATTCATGATTCTAGGTATCATAAGGTTGCAAACATAATAGGACACACAATGCAATATCATCCGCATGGCGATCAAGCGATTGGTGATGCATTGGTTGCTCTTGGTCAAAAGGACTTATTAATTGATCCACAAGGAAATTGGGGAGATGTTAGAACAGGAGATAAAGCTGCGGCACCAAGATATATTGAAGCTAGGTTAACACCATTCGCTTTGGAAGTTTTGTATAACAAGAATATAACAAAGTTTCAAAAGTCATATGATGGCAGAAATAATGAACCTAAGTTTTTACCTGCAAAATTTCCTCTTTTACTCGCGCAAGGTGCTGAAGGTATAGCTGTAGGATTATCAACAAAAATATTACCACATAATTTCAATGATTTAGTTAAAGCATCTATATCAATATTAAAAGATAAACCATTTACAATATACCCTGACTTTCATAATGGGGGAATGATAGATATTACAAATTATAATAATGGTAAAAAAGGTGGTAAAGTAAGAGTTAGAAGTAATATAGAAATAGTTGATAAAGAAACATTGTCTATTAAAGATTTATCCTATGGTGTTACAACGACCTCATTAATCGATTCTATAGTAAAAGCAAACAATTCAAATAAAATTAAAATTAAAAACATTGAAGATAATACAGCTGAAGATGTTGAAATTATAATTCATTTAATTAAGGGTGTATCTCCGACAGTTACGATTGATGCTTTGTATGCTTTTACTAATTGTGAAGTTTCTATTTCACCTAATTGCTGTGTTATTATTGATAATAAACCTGAGTTTATTTCAGTTAATAATTTGCTAAGACTATCAACAGCAAGAACAAAAAATATTTTAAAATCTGAGTTAAACTATAATTTAATCTTACTTAAAGATAAATTGCATTATCTAACTCTTGAATCAATTTTCATTGAAAATAAAATATATAGAAAAATTGAAGATTGTAATACATGGGAATCCATACTGGAAGTAATTGATCAATGTTTAAAACCTTTTAAAGAAGAGTTAATAAGAGAATATTCTAAAGAAGATTTAGAAAAGTTAGTAGAAATAAAGATTAAGAAAATTACTAAGTATGATAAAATTAAACATCTATCTAGCATTGATAAAATAAAAAATGACATAGATGAGATTAAAAACAATATTTCAAACCTTAATGATTATACAATTAGATATTTTAAACATTTAAGGAAAACATATGGTGAAAAGTATTTTCGTAGAACTCAAATTGAAACTTTTGACTCTATTTCAGCTAGAAGGGTTATTGTTGCTAATAAAAAATTATATGTTAATAAAGAAGATGGTTTTATAGGATTTGGATTAAAACAGTCAGAATTTGTTTCAAAATGCTCTGAATTAGATAATGTTATAGTTTTTTTAAAAAATGGTAATTATATAATTACAAAAGTTGAAGATAAAAAATATGTAGGGGAAGATATTTTACATGTTGGTATTTGGAAAAAAAATGATGTTCATATGGTTTATAATTTAGTCTATAAAGATCTTTTGAATAATATTTCATATGTTAAAAGATTTTCAGTTACAAAAATTGTAAAAGATAAGATTTATAAGATTTCTAAAAACAATTCACAAATTTTATATTTAACTGCAAATCCTAATAGCGAATCTGAAATCGTTGATGTTTTTTTACATTATAAAAGTAAAGCTAAAAAGAAAAATTTTAGTTATGATTTCTCTATATTATCAATTAAAAGCAGACATTCAAAAGGTAATATATTATCCAAACATAATATTAGAAAAATTGATCGTAAATCAATTGGTGAATCTACTTTAGGAGGTAGAGAAATATACTTAGATGAAAATATTGGTAAGCTTAATACAGAAAGTAGAGGTGTTTATTTAGGTTCCTTTAATTCAGATGATTCAATTATAATTTTCTACAAAGATGGAACATATGAAATGACTTCTTTTGATTTATCAAACAGGTATAAAATGTCAGATATATATATACTAGAAAAACTTAATTCAGAAATTGTATATTCGGCTGTTCATCAAGATGGTAAAACTAAAAAAATATATATAAAAAGATTTCAGATTGACACACAGATGTTAACGAAAAGACATTGCTTTATTACTGAAAATAGAGGTTCTAAGATTTTATCTATTTGTAATTATCACTTTTCTGACATTGAATATAGTTATAGAAATGCTAGGGGCGATAAAAAAACTAAAAGATTAAATGTTAATGATTTTATTGATATTAAAGGATATAAGGCACTTGGTAAAATATTAGATAATAAAAAAAGAATGAGTGGCTTCAATTTTATTAAATTAGATGTAGTGGAAGATGCTGATTCAAAAATTGTTGATGGTGATGAAGTTAATATTAAAGCAAGTAATAACAATGAAGATACAGAGCTAACATTGTTCTAATGAAAAAAATTAGGTTAAATATTACAAAAATAAAAAATCATTATTATGCTAAGATACCTGATGTTATTTCTGAAAACATGAATATATCTAGCAGTGATTGTATTGAAGTAACTATTCATACTGATTCTAAAGAAAATAACCAAATAGAGATGTGGGATGTGCATCCTGAAGACATTAATGAAATATCTTTTAATGTTAAGGATGATGTCCATACAATGAATATGTATAATAGAATTTATATTCCAGAAAAATATAGATTTTTCCTTCCAAATCAAGACCAAGAATTTATATTGTTAACTAATATTGGAAATATCAAAACACATTTAACAAATAATGGTTATTTTACTAAAGGTTTGAGGCAATGGTTTTACTTAAATGGACCAGTAATGCCAAATGATGAAATTAAATTTAAAGTTATTGATGAAGATACTTTGCAATATGAAATGGAGTTAATTAAGTGCACGAAAAAGAAATAATAATAGAGCCTTTTAGAATTAAATCTGTTCAGTCTATTAAAATGAACACATATTCTGAAAGATTGGATATTTTAAAAAAAGCTGATTTTAATTTATTTAAAATTGATTCAAGAGATGTTATAATAGACTTGCTTACAGATTCAGGAACAGGTGCTATGAGTAGTGAACAATGGGCTGGTATAATGCGAGGTGATGAATCTTACGCTGGAAGCCCAAGTTTTAATTTTTTTGAACAAACAATTCAAAATATGTTTGGATATCAGTTTGTCATTCCAACTCATCAAGGTCGAGCTGCTGAAAGAATTCTTTTTTCTTTAATGTGCAAAAAAGGTGATATAATCCCAAGCAATGCACATTTTGATACTACAAGAGCTAATATTGAATTTCAAGGTTCTGAAGCCTTAGACTTAGTTCCAGATGAATTTAAAGATACTCAATCATATCATCCCTTTAAAGGTGATATGGATATTGAAAAGCTTGAAAATTTATTAGATCAAAATAAAGAAGACTTGTCTAAAATTCCATTGATAATGCTAACAATAACAAATAATTCTGGTGGTGGTCAACCAGTTTCTATGAAAAACATAAAAGATGTTAGTAGTATTGCGAAAAAATATATGATTCCTCTATATATTGATGCATGTAGGTTTGCAGAGAACGCTTATTTTATAAAAGAAAGGGATTCAAACTATAATAATGTTTCTGTTCACGATATTGTAAAAGAAATGTTTTCATATGCTGATGGATGTACGATGAGTGCTAAAAAAGATGGTATTGCTAATATTGGAGGTTTTTTATGTACTAACGATGAAAAATTAGCTGTTAAAAAGAAAAATTTATTAATATTAACTGAAGGTTTTCCTACATATGGTGGTCTAGCTGGCAGAGATTTAGAAGCAATAGCAATAGGATTAAAAGAAGCACTAGAAATAGATTATCTTAAATATAGAGTTACTTCAACTGCATATTTAGGAAATAAAATATCTGATGCTGGCGTACCAATTATGCAACCTCCTGGTGGTCATGCTATTTATATAGATGCAAAGCTTTTTTTGCCACATTTGAAAGTTTCTGAATATCCTGGCCAAGCATTAGCATGTCATTTATATTTAGAAGGAGGAATACGAACTTCAGAAATTGGTTCATTTATGTTTGGTAGATTTAATCCTGAAACTAATGAAGAAATGTTTGCTGATAAAGAATTAGTTCGATTAGCTATTCCACGAAGAACTTATACTCAAAGTCATATTGATTATGTTGTTCAAAAAATCATTGATACATATAAAAAAAGAGATGAGATTAAAGGTTTGAAGATTGTTAGTCAACCAGAATTTTTAAGACATTTTACTGCATCATTAACTCAAATTAATTAAGGCTGAAATGATAAAAGAAAAAACAATTTACCCAGAAATAACAAAAGATATTGTAAAAGAACATGGTTTGTCAATTAAAGAGTATGATCTTATTTTAAGTATACTTGGAAGAAAACCTAATTATGTAGAATTAGGTGTTTTTTCTGTTATGTGGAGTGAGCATTGCTCATACAAAAGTTCAATTAAAATGATTAAAACCTTACCAAGGTCTGGAGGAAGATTGCTGGTAGATGCAGGTGAAGAGAACGCAGGTCTTGTTGATATAGGTGATAATATAGCTATTTCTTTTAAAATGGAATCTCATAATCATCCATCTGCTGTTGAACCATATGAAGGTGCAGCAACTGGTGTAGGTGGTATTATGAGAGATGTTTTTACTATGGGTGCTAGACCAATAGCATCAATGAATTCCTTAAGATTTGGTTCTATGAAAATTCCAAGAAATAAGTTTCTTCTAGAACATGTAGTTGAAGGTATTGCAGATTATGGTAATTGTCTTGGTGTACCTACAGTTGGAGGAGAGGTCGTAGTTGAAGATTGTTATTCTGGAAATCCACTTGTAAATGCTATGACACTTGGAGTTATGAATCCTGAAAATTTAATTAGTGCAACAGCTGAAGGTGTTGGTAATCCAGTATTCATTGTCGGTTCTTCAACTGGAAGAGATGGTATACATGGAGCAACATTTGCCTCAGAAGAATTGACTGAAGAAACTGAATCAAAAAAGTCAAATGTTCAAGTTGGTGATCCATTTACAGAAAAATTATTGTTAGAAGCTTCTTTAGAGTTAGCTGGCCAACCATGGTTAGTGGGTATGCAGGATATGGGAGCAGCCGGAATAACTTGCTCAACCTCAGAGATGTCTGCTAAAGGTAAGTCAGGCATTAAAGTTAATTTAGATGAAGTTCCACTTAGAGAAAAAAATATGAATGCTTATGAAATAATGCTATCAGAATCACAAGAGCGTATGCTTGTTGTTGTCAAAAAAGGATTCGAGTCAAAGCTTAAAGAAATTTTTGATAAATGGGAATTAAATTGTAAAGAAATAGGTGTAGTAACAAATACAGGAAATGTTGAGATATACCACTTTAATGAAAAAGTAGTTGAAATACCAACAGATTGTTTGGTTCTAGGTGGTGGCGCTCCTCAATACGATATGCCCTCGGTGATGCCAGTCTATATAGAAGAAAACAAAACTTTTGATATTGATGCAATTGTTTCAGAAAAAGAGGATTTTAATAGTTCATTATTAACTCTTTTATCTTCAATGAATATAACATCTAAGCAGTATGTTTATAATCAATATGATTCTACTGTTAGAACTAATACAGTTGTAGGTCCTGGTTCAGACGCAGCTGTTGTTAGAATAAAAGGTACTAAAAAGGCTATATCTATAAGTACAGACTGCAATGGAAGATATGTATACTTAAATCCTCGTCAAGGTGGAATGTTAGCAGTTGCAGAATCTGCTAGAAATGTTGTTTGTTCTGGTGCAAAACCTATAGCTATTACTAATTGCTTGAATTTTGGAAATCCTCAAGATCCAGAAGTATATTGGCAATTCAAAGAGTCAGTTTTAGGAATTGGTGATATGTGCAGGATTTTAGATACTCCTGTTACTGGTGGAAATGTAAGTTTTTATAATGAAACTTTAGAAAGTGCTGTTTATCCAACACCAACTATTGGAATGGTAGGCTTAATTGAAAATGTAGATAATACATGTAAAATGTCATTAGAAGATACTGATGATTTTGTAGTATTGCTAGGCTCTCATAATGTATCACTTGGTGGCTCTTCTTATTTGAGTGTATTGCATAATCAAGTCGCAGGTCCTTTATTTCATTTTAACCCAGAAGATGAGAAAAATGTTCAAACAGCATGTTTAGAGTTAATTGAAAATAAAATTGTACATTCTGCACATGATTTATCTGATGGGGGATTAGCGGTTACTTTAGCAGAGATGATTGTCAATTCTAAAAATAATTTAGGTGTTAATATTTTTTATGAGTCTAAAATTAATGATGTTGAATTATTGTTTGGAGAATGCGCAAGTACTATTGTTGTTTCATTGAAACAAAGTAAATTAATTGATTTAGAGTTAATAGCAAAAAAATATAATGTACATTGTCAGACTATAGGTAGAGTTTCAGATGATTCTTTGTTGACAATTAATGATATAATTAAAATTGATAAAGATATTTTAAAAGATAAGTATTTTAACTCCTTATCATTGATAATGGAGAATGAAAATGTCTAAACAAATAAAATTTAATGGCTCCCCTAAGCCAACTTTAGGAGTTGAGCTTGAACTTTTTACTGTTGACAAGGAAACATATGGTTTGACTAATGGAGCTCCTGAAATTTTGAATCATTTCAAAAATAATACATTTTTTAAAGAAGAACTTTTGCAATGTATAGTTGAAGTTACTACAGATGTATGTGATAATGTAGATGATGTATATAACGATTTAAGGCCTAAATTAGATATGGCTATTGATTATTCAAATAAGATGAACATTGATCTTCTTTCAATGCCAATCCATCCTTTTTCACGTGTTTCTGACCAAAAGGTTACGAACAATGTAAGATATACTCAATTTTTGGATAGAATGCAATGGCCTTTAAGAAGGCTTTTGATTACGGGGATCCATGTTCATGTTGGTGTAGAATCAGGAGAAATGGCTATTGCTGTTATAAATGGAATGAAGCGATATATACCGTATTTAATTGCTTTATCTGCTAACTCTCCATATTTTGAAGGAGAAGAAACAGGATTGGCTTCTACGAGGACAAAGATTTTTGAAGGTCTTCCGAATACTGGAATACCAGTTAATTTGAGAAATTACAGTGAATTTCAGAAGTTTATGCGAACATTGCAAGGTGCTGGTTCTATAGATTCCATTAGAGAGATATGGTGGGATATTAGGCCACATCCTGGCTATGGAACAGTTGAGATTAGAATTTGCGATAGCATCCCTAATCTAAATGATGTTGTAGATCTAACTGCATTAATTCAAGCTTTAGTTGTTGGACTCTGTAATCACTATGAAGATGGAACACAGTTACCATATCTTGATAGCTGGATTATATATGAGAATAAATGGAGAGCAACAAGATACGGAATGGATGCAAATATTATAATAGATTCTGAGGGCAGTCAAGTTCAAATAAGGGATATTATTAAATCTACAATCTTAGCTCTTGAACCTGAAGTTGATAAGCTTAATTTATCTGATAATATGGATAGGCTTATCAATCGCATAGATAGTAAAAACGATTACTACAGCAATCAAATAAAGCTTTTTAATAAATCCAATAATTTCAATGAAGTTATAA
>MDTC01102363.1_pt1 | contig 12355 bp, 4 predicted proteins | sample 811181 | NCBI WGS metagenome assembly MDTC01 (sample SAMN05326644, study PRJNA326480) | marine metagenome | isolation source: seawater | place: Pacific Ocean: North | collected 2011
AACTAGATACATATCATTATTAAAAGTATCAGTATCTTGAGCCAGAGAACCTGCTAAATTCGTATAGAAACCAAAGAATAAACTTCCCATTATATTATCTTGTTTTTGATTAAATCGTTTTAATTTCATCCTAGGTAATCCTTGTAAAGTAATTTTATCTAGATTTTTAGTCACTTTATCTAAATAGTTATAATCAATTTTGGGCTTTTTTTTCTTTTTACTTTTACCTCCACCTTCTAAACTATCTTCAGAACAACTCAAGCATTCTAGATATTTTTCTGATATATCATTGACACTTCCAATATCTAAATGCTTTAACATTTTTTTAGCACCTCCTTCCATTTGGTCTCGATAATCAAACTGACGATCATAATTATCTTTAAAATGCTCTAGAATTTTCTGATGGGTTGGGTCATCAATTTCAAAAAGATTGAATAAAGCAATTTCTATCATTTTAGGTTGAAACTCTTTTTTTAGTTCTTCAATTTTCTGATCAAGTTGAAGCAATGTATTATAATTTAAATAATTGTCTTGGCAAAATTGCTTTCGAAGATGTTGTTGCCGACCTACTTCTCTTTTCAAATTGGCGATTCTAAAAATAACATCTTGGGTTTTAAATTCATCTTCATAATTCTCTTCTAGTTCCATCAATTCAATTTCTTTCTCAGCATGATAATATAATCTTTTAACCGTCTCTAAATAAATACGACTTAATGTTAAATGGTCTCCATAAGGATGAAAAAAACTAATGGCTTTTTTATTAAATGCTAATTGTTCCTTTTGAAATTCAAAATCACGAGGCATCTGTCTAAACACATATTTAAAATCACATCCTTTGGGGACTTGAAACATTTTGTCTAATTCTAATCCAGTTATATAAATTGCCGATAAGATTAACATAAAATCAGTTACTCCAAAATAATAGCCTCCAATAATTGATTTAATCATTTTATAATCTCCTCCAATAATATTAAATTTAGTCACATAATTTCCTAAATCAGTTAATAAACCATCTAATCCTAATAAATTATGACGATACAGATTTTTGATTGCTACGGCTTGACTAGAAAGAGTTGGAGGAGTAATCATACTATTCATAAACTGATAGGTTCTTTCAAAATTACCATTGATAGGAAGATTCATAATTGTTAAAAATGTATCAGTACAATCCACTTTTAAGATATCTGGGTCTTGAAAATCTTTGAATTCATCAAATTGTTTTTTAGAATACAAATGAATACAAGTACCTGCATTCGTTCTTCCGGTTCTACCTCGACGCTGTTTAATATTTGATTGAGAGACCCAATATTTCTTCATCACATTACAATATTCAACTGGATCATAACTCACACTAAGTTCTAATCCTGAATCAACTACAACTGTTAAATTATCTTTAAAAGTAACTGATGCTTCTACCGCATTAGTAGCAATAATGACTTTATTAGTATATGGACCAAAATCTTTATATGATTTTACCCCAGTTACATATTCTTGTTCTTCATCACTACTTCTACCATGAAATCCTATATAATATATTTTACCAGCATATGGTTTATTTTTTTCTGCTTCTTTAAGAGCTTTTATTACTTTCACAATATCAGATCTACTAGTAATAAATCCTAAAATATTACCTTCTTCTTGTTTATCTAATATTTTAACTATTTCAGAAACCATTAAATTAGGAATTATTTCCATGGGTTTAGTATCGTGTTTCATATAAATATCTTTGACTTCATAAATACTTTGAGGGCCGTGAGGTTCATATAAAGTATGTCTAAGACCTAGAGAATCAAAATAATTAATGAATGGGTTGGCGTCCATAGAAGCACTCATAATTACAATTCTAAATTCAGGTCGTCTTTGAGCAATTGAACATACCAATGCTAATAATACATCAATTCTTTCTGACCTTAAATGGGCTTCATCAATAATAATCCCATCATAATCTGGCATATCGGCATTTTCTGGATTACCAATATAACTTTTGACAAAACCATCTGTGGCATATAACACTTTTGTATTACTATTCATCTTCTTTTCACCTCCAATAGCATATCCTACTTCTTGACCATTTTCAACATCCATACATAGTGCTGCATACCCAGCACTACTTATAACTGCTTTTCTAGTTGGAATGGTCACTACAATTGCCTTTTCATATCCAAAATAATGAGAAAATAATTTGGGAATAATGACAGTTTTACCTACACCTGTTCCAGCAACTACCAAAACAACTTGATTTTTTACTAACATTCTAAAAAAATCAAACCGTTGTTCATAAGTCAATTGAGAATGCCATCCTTTGGTATCTCCAATACCTATGGCTAATTCACGATATTTAGGTGAAAATGGTTGATCTGTCAAAGGATTTTTATAAATACCATATGGATCAAGAACTCCCACTGAACCTAGTTCTTTGAGTTGATTTATTTTTTGTATTTCCATTGTTTGAATGTAATGAGTATATTCCATCATATTCATATCATAATCCATTTTACAATATGTTTTATTATTAATAAAGAATAAGATTAATAAAAAAAATTTAAAATCTTTTTAAATAAATATAATTTTAATAGTCTTAATAATTAAATAATTATAATAATTGAAATCTATTCGTTAGTGTTATTTTTCTTTTTATACAGCGTAATTTGACCATTCTGATACTTTCCAATTAAGAAAGCATTTTTAAAAACTTCTCCAGATTCCTTACAAACCTGATATTCATTTCCTTTATGTACTACAGTTGATAAATTTAATCTGGCTGATAAATCATATGGGTCTGGTTCATGTGTCCAAATAGTATAATCTTGAGCTTCTTCAGGCATTACTTCAGGACGTTCTGTAATCAATTGTAATTTTAATGATTTAGTATGAGTTAAACATAAATCACCTACTTTCTTTTTACGACTACATTGTTTTCCAAAACAATGACCAGCATATCGATAACTATACAGAGCATCCTCAGAAGTAGTTTTATGAAAGTAAGGATTATTCTTATCAATAACTCTAGCTAAACAGAAAATATTTTTTTCCTGAGAAGTTTGAATTTCTTTTAATATTTTCTGTTTATTAAAAGAAGCCTTCTGATATATTTCAGTGTCAGATAATTGACCTTCTTCTTCCTCTTCCTCTTCCTCTTCCTCTTCTTCTTCTTCTTCCCCTTCAGATCCTTCTTCAGATCCTTCATCATTAGAACTATCATTAATAATATGATTTCCTCTACAATGATTATCACACTCGTGACAATCATTATCACTAATATTACTATTTGTTTCATTACTTTGACTATCATTATCACTATCTTGATTATAATCGGTTAGATATCCATCATTTATATTTTCCAAATTAGTTTGATTAACTAATGAATCAATATCAAAATCTGGTGAATGATTGCTTTCTTCATCTTCATCTTCTTCATCTGAAAATAGTTCCTTGATAGTAGTTGAGTCATTTAGATTATTAATATTTGTAATGATAGATAATGAAATCTGATTGTAAAAGATATTCATAAATGAAATAAGTTTGGCTTTTAATTCAATTTCAAGCAATTCATCATCACCTTTATCTTTAATATCAATAATATTTTTGATTAATTTTTGAAATTGCTTTTTTAAATCAGCCATCTTATTTAAATTATAAACTATATAAGTGTAATAAAGATATTATTTTATATATTTTTTATATATTTTTTATATTAATTAAATACTAAAACTTATAGATTCAATTTTTTTTATAGTTTTACTGTTACTGAAAATTAATGAAAATTAATGAAAATTATTATAAATTAGTCGCAATAATAAACCAATTTGCTCCATCACTTTGTACCTCTACAAATTTATATTGAGCTAATGCTTTTGTAGATGCCCCATCAATCGTTTGACTACTTTCAGTAGCTACAGTTGCCCCATTGCTATTTATATTTTTTATAACGTACTTGCGTCCCTTAATACAACAATTACTAGGAATAGTAGCAGTTACACTACTTCCATTACAAATAATAGTACTATCAATATTGGTTATGTTAGCACTACTTGTTATAGTTCGAATAGCACTTGAATAAGGTCCTTCAACGTGAAAACGACTATAAACACTCGAAGCTCCTACAGATACATTTCCAGTTGAATTAACACTTAACCCTGGATAATGAACTTTGACAGCAGTAGCACTTGATATAGTAGCTGATGTATCAACTGTAATATGAGTACTATCTGTTCTACCAGTAATTTCATAAGTGGTTTGAGCCGCATTATCAAAAACAATGATCCCTCCCACAATTTCATCTGTTGAAATGCTATTTGTTAAGGTTATTATTTTTGCTGCTTGAGTAGCCGTTGTACTTAAAGATAATCCTGTAAGACGAGGAGCCACTTGAAAAATATTTAATGGCTCTTCAACATTAACACCTACTTTTCCATCACTTTTAATACACATTCGTCTTTGTAATCCTAAATTATCATCATCGTTAGGATTAGTATAAAAATCTAATCTTCCAAAAAGATCTTCATTTACACTATCACTACTACCTTCAATCATACTTAAACAATTACGTAAAATTGTTGGAGCATCACCCTTTGAATTTTCACCTTGAAATAAAATACGAGAATTTTCTCCACGAATACTAGTAGCACTAGTATCACTGGTTAATATAAGATGATTAGAATCATTTGTTTTCATATGTAATCTAGCTTCTGGTTTACTACCTTCAGTTAATCCAAACCCAACTTTACCATCCGATAAAACTATTACTTTTTCTTCTAAGGCAGAACCATTATGAACTTTAAGTTGGAATTTACCTTTAGTATCGGTAGATGTTCCATCATGAGAAGAAATTATGCTAGAAAGAATATGTTCTGAACCACTGCTACTTCCAAAATTAATTTTAGTTTCTCGACCACTCTCAGTATTTTCAGTAGTTGTATTTGTTAACGTTAAATAAGGTAAATCATTTTCTTCTCCTGTACCACGTAATTCTAATTTAGACGAAGGCACATAAGAACCTAAAATCATATTTCCATTATAATCAACCAATCCCTTCAATATATCATCATTACTTGTCAAACGTAAAATAGATGGTTTTCTAATTACATTCAAAGAACTTGAAGCACTTGATTTTACATTTAAAGTAGCTTGAGTATTAGATTCAATATTAGTCACTAATAAAATATTAGAACCTTTTTTAATACTATCCCCTATTTGTAATTCTTCTCTAAATAAAGTTCCTGTTCCTACTAAAGTAGTTGCCGATGAACTAGTTGTATAAGTTCCTGTTAATTTATGAATTGAAGCAGGTTTTAAAGTTATATTTCTTAAAGCACCTTCATCATCTAAAGTAAAAGTACTAACTTTCGAAGATAATTCATTTGTTAAATCTCCATTTTGAACACTAAAACAAATTTCACCTTTTGTTTTAGTTCCATAATGATATATTCTATTAAGTTCTTCAGTAGTCAAAGCTGTTTTATATATTCTAAACTCATCCATAATTCCTCTATAATGATGTAATGTATGGTCTCTAGATCCTATCGCAGAATTAGAAGTTGTTGGGAAACTAGAAATACTATTACTTATAGTAGTTGTGTTTTGAAGAGATCCATCTAAATAAATTTGAATTGCTGAATTGCCAGAATGAAATAAAGTTGAAGCCATATGCCACGCATCATCACTAATATCAGTTGTTCCCACCACTGTATTAATAGTACTAGAATCCGATGCTAATGAACTTCTTAGATAAGCTTTATTGTTTCCATCTTTATCAGCAACTGACATAATAACTGTTCCTGGAGAATTAATTGTTCCTCCATTACTAAATATATCTAAATTGGCAGAAGTAGAAATATTTTTAGGTATTTTAATCCAAGTATTTAAAGTAAAAGAACCATTATTCGATAAATTACCTAAATCACTAATTGTTCCTAAATCAAGATGTTGATTAATACCATTAAATTGAAGACCATTATTAATTATACCTGAAACCCAACAATTATTAACATCAAAATTCATTAATCTAGCATTATTTCCATTACCTGATATATCAATGGCAAGGTTATCACCTGTTAATCCATCTAAAGTATAAAATCCATATAAACTAGAAGATTGGGGTTCAAAAGACTGATAATTTTTACTATACCCACTTTTAATTTTACTTAAAGTTGTTCCAGTATTATTTTTCAATTCTAAATTAAACATATCCGTAGATGTAATAATCTGATCATTTTCTGCCTGAATTAAAACATTACAAGTATTATTATCTGTTTTTATATGTAATCTTTCAGTTGGTGAATTAGTTCCAATTCCCATTTTACCATCATTACTAAAGACAAATTGAGAATGATCAACACCATTAGAAAATTTAATTAAAGGATTGTTAGGATTTAAAATAGTTTGATAAATACCTGTTTTATCCAAATCTAAGGTTTCATTATCCCAAACAACCACTAGACCACCATCATCACCAGTCCCTGTTTTTAAACTAGCCAAATCAATATTCCTTTGAGCTAAAAACTGAATATCTTTAGCAATTAATTTCTCTTTTCCTATTTTATTTCCAGTAGATGTTTCAAACTGTTGATAATATATACTAGGAGTCGCACCATTTGTCCATCCAACTACAAAAGATTCTGATGAATTATAACATTGAACTATTGGAGCGGCAGGTCTCCTAAAATTAAAAATAGATTCATTTCTTGTTCCTTCAGTAATATTTAAATTTACCCTAGCTCTATCTTCAACTAAAATAGAACTGTTTACTGTTTTAGTATAATCTTTAGTTGAACTAGCATTAGTTTGATATTTATAAATTTCTACTGATTTATGTCCTGTATCTAATGTAACAATTGCTCCTCCACTATTATTATAAACAACACTTTTAACTTTTTCAACAAAATGTGTATTAATATTTATTAATTCTCCTAAAATAAATCTATTTGTACTAATACTTGTCACTGTAATAGTCACTCCAGAGACAGCACTTATAGAACCTGTAAAATTAGTAGTTTGTGTTTCAAATGTTCCACTATTATAATTAGCTGTGTAAGCTTCGAAATTCCTATAAAAACTTAATATAAAACCACCATTGTCCAATCCAACACCCCTAACTAAACCATCTGATAAAGTAGCATTACTAGTTGATGTTACAACTGTATCCGCCGAAGGCCTACTAATAGTAGTTGAACTAATTGATAATCTTGCATATTTAATATTATAACGGGTATCACCAGAAGCATATTCTTCCATATAAGCAATAACAGCCCCTCCTGAAATATTAGCATCATTGGATGAAATACTAATTGGATAAGGGTATAGTTGAGATTTGCTATCTCCATTTGTAATTTGGAAAAGACTACCTACATTTCCATTAACATCTAAAATTCTAGCATAGATATCATAATAATCACTTTCAGACCCTTCTTGAGTAGCCCAAGTAATTAAATAATTTCCATTTGCCAGACCCACTATTTTAGGTTGTATTTGTTGATTTGAACTATAACCTACTGTAATATGGATATCAGCTGTTTTTTTATGTGATCTATTTTCAAAAATATTCGCATAAATATCATAAGATCCGCTACTAACTTCGGTAGTCCAAACTATCGCAAAATCACTAGAATTTTTCTTTTTTGTACAAGCAATACTAGGATGGGATTGATTATTAGTTGTTGTTTTATTAACAGCAATAACATCACCATATTTATCTCCATTAGATAAAAACACCTGAGCATATACACCATAATTATTACCATCTAAAGTCGCATCTTCCCAAGAAACAACATAACCACCTTGAGTAAAATGATCTACAGTTGGATTAATTTGATAATTGGAATTATAATCATTAACTGCCAGAATCTTTTGAACATTACTTGATACAGTTAAAGAAGAAGTGGGTCTTTGAGTTCCTATTCCTATATTTCCATCATTTGTAATCCGCATTTTTTCAGAATTATTAGTTATCATTTTTATATCTGAAGCATTAGAAGTTTTAAGATAAGCATCAAAAGGTTTTATAGATATTAGTTTACTAGCAGAAGATATATTTCGAGAAGTTGAAACTGTAGCGGATGGTAAAACTTGAAAAGTCCAATAATCATTTAATACATGACCAGTTGTGGCTTCAAATGTAATACTTATTCCATTTTCTAGAGCAATTGCCCCAGAAACAACAGGTTGATAAGTAGTTTGAAAAGTATTTCCTTTGTCATTAGACCACCTGAAAGTATCTGGTGTTCCAGTAGAATCTATGATAACCTTATATAATTTAGTAGCACTTAAAGTACCTCCTGTCCAAGTTCCAGAAGTAGTTAAACTTAGAGAATTAGCATAAGAATTACTAGTAGATGTAATATAACCACCAATAGATTGAATTGTATCAGACTGATTTGTACTTACCCAATGAACCTTTCTCCCAATATCATTTTCAGTAAAAAGATCTCCACTTAATGAAATAATAGAAGTAGAATTAGGTTGAATGGCTTGGTAAGTTTGATATGCTTCAGATGTATTTAATAAGGGTTCTATTCCTAAAGAAAGTATTCCATTAGAAGTTGATGATTGTAAAATAATATCACTTCCTATTGAACTTTGACCATCTGAATTTACTATAATTCCATTTTTACCAGAAGTTGAAGAAGCCACATCTGTAATTTTAATATCTAGTTGTCTGTCACTGGTTGAAGAAGATTGATTTAATAAAATATTATTGTTTTGAAATCCAAGAAGTGTATTACTAGGACTAGTTCCAATTTTAATATCACTAGTTTGAGAAATAATATTAATAGAATCACTGGCAACAATATCTATATCTTCGGTGTCCATACTGATTTTAGTTGCTGATTCAAGAATAATTTTATCAGTGGATTTGGTAATATCGTTTGTAAAAACACCAATATTAATATTTTTATTAACTGAATTCAGATCTACATTCCCAGTTGAATATAAATCAATTCCACTAGACTTACTTCTCATTTTAATACCTCCTGCTGTTCCTGTTGCTTCCATATAAATAGAACCATTCGAATTTTGCTTACTACTAATTAAATTCAAATGACCATTGATTACTTCTACATTTGAATTAGCCGAATCTACTTTGATTAAAGATGCTGTATCTCCTAATATTCGGAATGAACCAGTAGAATTTAAATCCAAATTGCTTAAAGTAGATGTAAATTCTCCACCACTAGAAAAATTTAAAGAGCCATTATCATTTAAAATGTTTAATGTTCTAGAAGTTGCCATTTTATTATAATAATATTTATAATAATATTAATATTTATAAACTATTATATTTATTTAATTTAATTTAAAAACTCTTTTTTACTTTAAATTTAAAAAATAGTTTTAAATATATAAAAAATATATAATAACTATAATAGAATAGAATATGGGAGCAAGTGGAGGTTTATTAGAACTAGTTGCTCATGGAGCACAAGATGTATTTTTAATTGGTAATCCTCAAATTACATTTTTTAAAATTGTGTATAAAAGACACACCAATTTTTCGATGCAATCCATCAGAGCAACCTTTGATGGACATCTTGATTTTGGACAAAAACTAGTAGCTGAATTACCAAGAAGTGGTGATTTGGTTCATTCTTTAATTTTAGAAATTGATTTACCTAAACTAGAAACTAATAATGGAAATCAAATTAGTTACGTTAATTCAATTGGTCATGCTATCATTGATTATGTAGAAGTTGAAATTGGAGGACAGGTAATTGATAAACAATACGGTGAATGGATGGAAATATGGACTCAACTGACTTATGCTGATTCTAAACAATTTGGTTATCAAAGTATGTTATCTAAAGCCAAGGAAGGTGAATTTAATACTGTTACTGGACCTACCACGCTTTATGTTCCTCTTCAATTTTGGTTTTGCCGTAATATAGGATTATCTTTACCTTTAATCGCTCTTCAATATCATTCTATTAAAATAAATATTCAACTAAATAAATTAAATCCTATTACTGGTAAAAAACTATATACTTTAGGATTAACCAATGGCTCTAACAATCGATATGTTGGAAGTCAAAATGATACATTAGTAACCATTACAAGTTCAACATCTATATTTAGTGCTTCTGACGTTGGTAGAATTATTTATTGGTCGGATGGATCTACTTCTACTATTACTGGTTATACTGATTCATCAAAAGTAGTCGTTTCTGAATCTGACTCTGATACTAAAGCTAGTCAATCTTTTTATATTGCTGTGAATGATACTTTAAAAGAAAATTATGCTTTAACAGATGTTAGATTATTTGCTGATTATATTTTCCTAGATACTTTTGAAAGAAAACAATTTGCGACTATGAAACATCGATATTTAATTGAACAAATTCAGTTTTCTGAATCTGAATCCGTTGGTGGATTCAGTAATAAAAAATTTAAAATTAATTTTAATTTACCTGTTAAAGCAATGTATTGGATTTGTCAACTAAATGATACTGATATTGCTAGTGAAACTTTTAATTTTAGTAATACTGTTGATCCCAAAACAACTAAAGCAGATCCTATAAGTAAAGTTAGTCTTCTATTAAATGGTGTTGATCGTTTTGATGAACGAAATGCCCAATATTTTAGACTTATTCAACCCTTCCAAAAACATACTCGAGTTCCAAATGATTTTATTTATATGTATTCATTTGCTCTTTATCCTGAAAATCATCAACCTTCTGGAACTTGTAACTTCAGTAAATTAGATTCTGTTGAATTAAACTTAAGTTTTCAAACTAATTTAGGGGCTTCAACTGTTAGAATTTATGGTATAAGTTATAATGTTTTACGAATTTATAATGGTATGGGAGGTGTTGCTTTTAGTAATTAATTAATTTTTAAAGTTTTTTATATTATTATAATTTAAATGAAGTCTAAAATTAAAAGAAAACCTTCTTCCAAAAGAACTAAAAAAAAAAATAAAATTATTCAAAAAGGAGGAGATTTATATTCTACAAAAGATTATTTAAAACCAGAATATTTAAATACCCAAAATTTTAGATTATCAATATTAGAAAAATTTAGCTTAATAACTTTTGATAGATTTAGTAATTATAAAGTTGGATATTACAAAATAGCAGAAGACTGTTTATTTAACCCAAGTATAAAAGATAATACAATTTTAATCATGGATGGAATTACTTCAGAATTAAAAGGAACCTCAGAATTAAAAGGAACCTCAGAATTAAAAGGAGATAAAGATAAAACACCATTGTTTTTTCGTTATAAAAAAAAATCATTATTTATATTAGATAATTGTTCCAAATTATATCAAAATAAGTATGATAATTATTTAAGGAATTTATATGATGAAACTGGGTATTTATATATGGCTTTTAGAGGAGAATTAGAAAACAAACCTATAAGATGTTTATGTCTTACAAATAATAAAAAAATGTTTAATCAAAACATTATAAATAATGTTATGAATTATAAATACAATGCTCCATCAAAAATTGATTTACTAATACAAAAAGAACAAGAATCTCATTCTAAAGCTACAGCTACAGCTACAACTACAGCTACAGCTACAACTACAGCTACAGCTACAGCTACAGCTACAGCTATATCACAAGAAATAAAAAAGCAAACCAAAGTAAAAGAATTAAATTTTAACCAATCTAGTATAAAACAAATTTCACAAGTAAGTATTTTAACAAGATATCTTAATTATTTATTTTTTAATAAATCTATCCAAGATAAAAACCCACAAAATATATTAAACTATATACATCCTTTTATACCTGACGAAACTCATCAGCCATTATGCTTAATATGTAAACAAAATAAGAAAGAAGGATTTCATTGTCATATTAGAAATTCAAATAAAACTTGTTGTTCTTTTCATAGTGGAGATCAAATTGATTATGATATTCATAATTATAGTGAATTTAATGCAGGTGAATATCTTAAAGATTTAGGTTATAATAAAAGAGAAATTTATAAGTTTGATAGAAAAGAAATAAAAAAGCATGAAATAAATAACAAATTTATTGTTAAATATTTTAATAAACTCGTGGGGACTGAATCTATTGAACCTTCTAATGGAGAAAAACAATTTATTAAATTAACATCTGGAGAAGATTTTTATAAAGATTATCCAATTGTCTTTTATGAAGGAAAATTTTATACTACAATTGTAAAAAACGTAAATGATGTAAATAAAGTTCTTAATTTGAAAAATTTTTTTATAAACGGTTTACAAGATTTAAATAAAAATTATAAATTATGCTATTCTCATGTTTCATTAAGTGATGTCATTATGTATTTGGAATATATAAAAAGTATTGAATAAATTAAAAGGAAAAAAATAAGAATAATAGCCTCCTGCGGGGCTTGAACCCGCGGCCCTCAGATTAAAAGTCTG
>MDTC01235771.1_pt1 | contig 12355 bp, 12 predicted proteins | sample 811181 | NCBI WGS metagenome assembly MDTC01 (sample SAMN05326644, study PRJNA326480) | marine metagenome | isolation source: seawater | place: Pacific Ocean: North | collected 2011
AGAAAATCCATCAATCGAGTCTTTCGGTCAGCCTTCATATCGCGAAGCGTATCTCTCATTGCCAGCATCGCGGCAGATAGCAACGTCAAAGGATAGGCAGCTAGCGAATAACCAATCTCACCAAGAACATCTGGCCTCAGCTCTGGGGTGAGACCACCTTCAACAATATTTGCCATTTTCGGCCCCGGAACGGATCGACATATCTCGATCATCTCTTCCTCTGTCCTCGGAGACTCTACGAACGATATGTCCGCGCCAAGTTCTGCAAATTTCATAGCCCGATTTATTGCCTCTCCCAGACCCAACTCCTGCCGAGCATCGGTCCGACCCAGAATTAAAACTTTTGGCCCACCCGCAGTCATGACCTCGTCACGAGCATCGATCGCGGCACGGACCCGGTCAAAGGCCTCGTCTCTGCCGACCACCTTTTTCCCCGGGGTATGACCACATCGCTTGGGCGAAACCTGATCCTCTATCATGACAGCGGACGCACCGGCTTGAGCAAGACCATAGATGGTTCTACGAACATTCATCGCATTACCGTATCCGGTATCCCCGTCAGCTATGAGAGGTATCTTAAGGACAGAAGTAATGCAACGAACCTGATCGACCACTTCCCCATAGCTCATCAGCCCGAGATCTGGAGCACCTAACCGACTAGCTGACGCGGCAAATCCCGACATAAATGTTAGTGGATAACCTTCTTGCTCAATGAGCTTTGCAGATAAGGCGTCGAAGCAACATGGCATTAGGTGACACGTGTTCTCTTCTAGCAACGCCTGCAGCCGGTTCCTATAATCCATCCTGTCACCATTTAAATGGAATGTAGAGCGCGAGATCGGGCCAGATAAATAAGATCAAAACGCAAAACAACATCATCACTAAAAATGGCCACACTCCACTCGCTACCTCGCCGAGTGAGACTTTGGCAACTGACTGGATCACATACAGATTGAGTCCGACCGGCGGTGTAATTAGAGCGCACTCGACCATGATGACCATGTAGATCCCAAACCATATCGGATCAAACCCAAGACCCATAGCTGCTGGAAGCAGCACAGGGGTCATTATAAGAATCATGGACAAAGTTTCAAAAACAAGGCCCATCACTAAGAGGACCAAAGAAACCATCAGAATGAAAATGATGGGCCCATCTATGTTCATTGCGATAAACGCGGAAATATCTTGTGGTACCCGATACAAAGCCAACGCTTTACCAAATATTTTGGCTGCCGCGATGATGATCAATATCGCAGTAGTGGTAACCGCACTCTCTTTCACAGCCTCCCAAAAGGCAGACCACGTCAAACGCCGTAACCAAAATGTAGTAATCAAGATAGCAGTAACGAATCCAACAGCAGAGGCCTCGGTTGGCGTGAATGCTCCTGAGTACAGCCCTCCTACGATGAGTACCGCAAGTGCCACTGAGGGCAAAGCTCTGATCGAAGACTTTTTACGCTCGGCCCAGGTTGATTTTGGCATCTGAGTGTACTGCCCAGAAAACCGCGCGTAGATCATTGAGAATCCCACAAACAGACCTACAAGCAATAAACCTGGTCCGATGCCTGCAAGAAATAGAGCGATCACCGATTCTTCAGCAACAAACCCGAACACAATCATTGGGATAGATGGTGGTATCAAAATACCAAGAGTTCCGCCAGCTGCCAAAAGCCCGTAAACAAAACGTCGATCATAACCACGACTCACCATTTCAGGAATCGCGACCGTACCGATCGTTGCAGCGGTAGCTACTGACGAGCCGGAGATTGCTGCAAATAGACCACAACTCAAAATCGTCGCAACCGCCAGACCACCCGGCCAGTGTCCTACCCAAGCTTGGACGGCGCCAAAAAGATCGCGCCCAACACCCCCCCGTAACAGAACGTTCGACATCAACAAGAATAGAGGGACAGCCAACAGTATGAAGCCATCCAGCGTCGAGAGAATCGCCTGTGGTGCCATTAACGGAGAAAATCCGCCAATGATGAGCATACCCAACCCTATGCTGCCTAACGCAAAGGCGACCGGAACGCCTACGAGCAGGAGACTAAATAAACACAAAATAATGATGAGAATGATCATTCGTGACTGCTCCCCAAGCTCACGGTAGAGCTTTTCCGGAGAGTCACCAAATCAGCACAAGCCTGAACAGCTAATAATAAAAACCCCACCGGAACGGGGAGCTCAGCTACCCAGCTTGGTAGATCCAAAAGAGATCCAGTAGTCCTGCCCCGAACCCAACTCTCATAAAAGATGTCCCAGCCCCAAATTACAATAACTAAGGAGAATACGATGATGGTGACCAGCGCAATACCCACACACATTTTCTGAAAAGATATAGGCAACAAACTAGTCAAAGCATTGACGGTGATGTGGTGGCGAAGTGTCAGCACCCATGCCATAGCCAGTAAACAACCCCAAATAAGACAAAGCTGACTGAGCTCAGCCGCCCATATCGTAGGTTTAGTGAAGAAATACCGCGCTACCACCTCATATGTGAGGAACGCGCCAGTTATGGCGAGAAGACTAGAACCCAATAAACCCGCATAGATTGAGATTTGAGAGATTAAACGCATCAGGAAATGCACCCACGTCAACGACGGCCTCGCAATTGAAGCCGTCATTTTTGACGCAGATCAGTTCCCTGCGGCGTCAAGTATTTTTTTACCTAAGTCACCCGTAGCCTCTAGATAAGAGTCGTATACTGGCTGAGACACGGCCTTCCAGGCATCGAGCTCGTTTTTGGAAAGCTCCACAACCTGCATACCATTAGCTTTAGCGGCAGCATACGCGTCTGACTCGATTTGAGTCACGGCATCACGCACATTTTCCTGAGCAACCTTAGCCGCGTCACTAATATGCCCTCTAATACCCTCTGGAAGACTATTCCACCACTTAGTATTCACAACCACGACAAACTCAATATCTGCGTGGTTAGTGACTGTAATTGTATCCATCACTTCCCAGAGCTTTCTTGACTTGACACCAGAAACTCCAGTCATACCTATATCTACGGTTCCCCTCTGATACGCTAAATATTGTTCAGATCCAGAAATAAGTGTAGGAGCGCCACCCGCCGCCGTCACAAAATCCCCAAGTGTTTTACCAAATACACGAGCCTTTTTTCCTTTCATATCGGCCGGTGTTCTTATCGGGCCGCCCTTAGACAATAAAACAGCACCGCCATATGCCTGCCAGTAAAGAATCTCGCCACCAGTCTTAGCCACCTCTTTCTCGATGGCGGTACGGACGAAGCTTCCCTCTGCCACCGCAGCACGGACTTTAGCCTCAGAATTGAGAAGGAAAGGCATGTAAAATACATCCACAACGGGTGCGTCACCAACATATCGCGTCAAAGAAGCAACGCCTGCCTCTATAGCACCAGAACCTACAGCAGCAGGTACCTCCTTGTCTTTATACAACTGGGCACTATCATAAATTTCGACATCTATTACACCTTTTGTGCGCGCCTCGACCTCCTTCTCAAAGACCAATAAATTTTGACCTAAGTGACTTTTCAATGGCAATTGAAGAGAGATTCTCATTTTATCGGCTGCCTGTACTGAGCCAGCAACTAATGCAAGGCCGAGCGTCGCCACTCCTAGTTTCTTCAACATGATTTAGTCCTCTTTTTCTTAAAGTTGAATACTTCCCGTTGAGTAACAGAGCATGTGTCCGCGCCCCACAACGAAACCTGACTTACTTATACCTGCCGCAATATTTACTTTCAAGGCGGTTTCAAACGCCTCGATCTGATCTGAAGTTAGTGAAAGATTGCGCCAACGACCTCATTAGAAAAATCGATCTCGATCACACCTTTTTCAAAAAAACTTGTTCCTAAGATGCCATCAATCTGTGCGGATTCCATCAGTGGCATCAGACTCTCAGTCACAATCCCAAAGACTTCTGTGATTAGGTGCTGCCCCACGATGACTGAACACGCCACCGTCTCAACGTCAAACTGTCCGAGTAATGGATGAAAGTCCTTGCGCTTACCAAGCGCCTGACCCGATACAGTGATCTGGAAATCACGCAGGTACGATAATCCGGCTCCTGTATCCAGCAGGCACCTCAGTTTTTCCTCGCCGATCTGACACCCAATGACAGGAGATCCCATTATGAAGGCTTCAGAGTTACCAGTGATTTCAGCATCAATTTGAGCGAGGGTTTGATTTCCAACGTCGAATCCAAGAGTCGAATCGGTAAATGCGTCCACCCCAATCAATCCAATCGCCTCAAACGGCAGGGACTGCTGGATTGACGCCCATGTGTAACTTCCGAAACTAGAACTCAGTTGTATTACGTTACCTAGTATTTGTACCGTCATATCAGGGCCTAGCGACACTGGTGAGCCGGTATCAATAACCAAACGGCCCTCGTTAAAATCGGCACACAAGATACCGCTACAGACAGTAACTTCGATGGATTGGCTCACGTTAGATCCTCAGCCGCTTCTCGCCCTAAGTGTAATTGTAAATGAACGACTTAGTAATAGCTTCTGCGATCAGCCGATATATTTACTGAGGATTTTTTTTCGGTCTCCTTAGGCGATGCTTCAATAGCGGGATCTGATGCCGGCTCGGGGCCCGTATTACTTGACGTACTAGAATTTTTGACTGCCGTTTCTAAGGATCTTGAGCTTACAGATGTAGAAGTGGGGGTGTCCGAGTTGGACTCATCTCTATCCTCATCATTGTTCGGACGTCTGCTGCTCCAATTCTTGCTTTTGCCTCGGGATAGAATGACTTCCTTTCCACGAGATCTGATCAAGTCTATGACTCTACCAATACCCCCTTGTTGACTCCGATCCAATGCATCGTGAATCGCCTGGACGTCGTGCCTTGCTAATGGAAGTGCCTGAATCCAACTAAACTGACGCGATGTCTGAATCTCAACGATAGAGGTAGATACACCGGCCGAGCGCATAGCCGGAAAGTTCAACACCCTTTCCTCAGAATTCTTGAACGCATCTCTGATAATCAACTTATTCAAACCAAGCCGAGGACGTACCTGAAGCAGATCATTTCGGCGAGCCTGACCAAGGTCAACCCCGTTCAATTCAAGCGAATAAATACTTAGTAAGCCTTGTAAGTTCTTAAGTCGGTTTGATTGGTCGGCCGGACCGTCGATAAGAGCCAAAACCACATCTCCACGGGTCTGTTGGAGCGCATCGAGGACGGCTGCGGGTGTGCTGAGTTTCTGCGCGTCTACCGCGAGCAGTTCAATAGACATGAACGACATAAGCAAAGCGATCAAATATTTAGACACCGACACAACCCACGATCTTTGATTTTGATATATTGATATATCGGCACAAGGGCGCTTGTTCTAAAGGGTCATCCTTCACTGTCTTGCAGCTTCTCGAGACATCTTACTCTCAACGAAGCTGTACCGCTCGGGTAACATCGGACACGCCAATCAGTCACATCGTCGTTTATGATCATCAACTGACTAACGTAGCCCTCCGGAGCAAAAATTAACCGACTAGCGCCTTTGAACCAATTGCAATTTCCTTAATCAACCGGATTTTATCAAGGTCTCTCTGGGACTCAGATCCACTAGCGCGCTCGATTAATTGGTCGACCTCTGTCGCCATACCTTCGCTAATAAGGGCCCGACACTGCGCAAGAAGACTGATCTCGACACAACTGACGTCACGTTCGAATTCTAATTTTATTAACGCTGACATTTTACCTCTCCGTCAAAAAACTAACAGCTTCAAATTCATAGCAAGATAGATGCCAGAATAGATGGATGTGTGCGGAACAGATTGGTTAAATTGGCAAAATTTTGTAGCCTCAATGTCAAAAAAATAGTAAGACCAGCCGGTCGATCCGATAGGAGATAATTACCAAGATGCAGGTGACCATCTATCACAATCCTAAATGCAGCAAGTCGAGGGATGCGCTCCGCTTCTTGAGAGATGCTGGGATAAAACTAACCGTCGTCCTTTACCTTGACACGGGGTGGACAGCTAGTTTGTTACATGACTTAAAAGAAGGGACTGGCCTTCTGTGGCATGAAATGCTTAGACCTGATGCGCGAGCAACCCTTCAAGGCCCGATTAAAAAAAATAAGGAAGCGGCTATTATTCAATATGTTATCGATTCTCCCGTGGCACTCGAGCGACCATTTGTTGTGTCAGATAGAGGCACGCGGCTCTGCCGACCAATACAGATGATTTTCCAAATTATAGAATCAAGACCGAAATCACCCTGGCTTACCGAAAAAGGGATACCGGTGCTTTAGGTCTCGGACACAGCCACGATCGCCGACAACAAAAAGGCCGAGCATCAACTCGGCCTTTTCTGGTTGCGACTCGTATGCCGAGGAATATCTCCAAGACATCCAGCTGCGAACTTTTTCTTTGTTTGCCTGTCAAAACAGGTGCCCTCTCCGGGACTCTTACGAAGTGCCCGACTTTTTGTTCGTCGATTTCTTCGGCAAAGCCATAACTGCGGAACCCCGTATCGGGTATTCCCCTTTGTATAGGTTATTCAACAGTTCAATAGTCGAGCCCAAGTGTTGTAGGTGCATAAATCTCTACGACCCACCCATACTCCAAGAGAAATCCTCATGTGATTTTCCGATATCAATTGTGGTAACAATTTTTTTTCCTCGTTTGCACCAATGGATAACCGTTCGCATCAAATAAATAGTAAAACTTTGGGCTAATATCTTCTGAAAAAAGCTAGTCAGAAACCGAGTCATAATGCGTTCTGGAAGTGCATCTAGCGTCTCATCCCGAGGATACAAAATCGGTCAACGGCAATACTGGCCGTAAGTAGTAAAGTGCTACTACGCCTAGAATTTTGAGAATCTTCAAATGATGCGAGTTATTCCAAACGCTGATTACCTCAAGTGAATGAATCGGCCCGGCCCTTTGTTCAAGGAGCCTTACCGAGTCAAGGACAGATACCTCACGATCCCGGAACGTCCCGGGGCAGTCTTAGCCCCGAATCGCAGGGTTGTCGAACGATAGGGGTAAATTAATCAACGAGTATCCGAGTCTCTTTTGAACATCTGTTTGATCCAGAACGCATTTGTCCGAAGCCATGATTTCGATTCTCGAAAATCTGGCTTCACCGACTCCACCAAGTCCCAAAATCTGGATGAATGATCAAAATACCCTAAGTGACAAAGTTCATGGACCACGAGATAATCAATCACGGTATCGGGAGCCATGACTATCCGCCAGTCGAAGGCTAGCTCCCCACGTGCATTACATCGGCCCCACATCGACCGATATGTCTTGAGTATGACCTTGCCTGGCTGGTAACCGAGGGCCTGGGAGTAGAACTGTGTTCGTTCAAGAAGAATCTCTTTGGCACGTTTGCAGAACCAATCCCGAAGTAGCACAGTCAGCAATTCAGGACTATTTCCCTTCGCCTGAACATATAGCCGATCTTGGTCAATAATGATAGCTGTCCGGTCTGCTCGAGTAGCCACCAGGGTAACCTGCCGTCCGCGAAAAAAGAGAACAGATCCATCAGTAATTAACGATGACGAACCATGAGGTGTGCTCGCATTGATTTTCAACTTATCCTCAATCCACGCCGACCTGTTTTGTATAAACTCAACGATTCGAGCGTCACTCAGAATCATTGGACACAACACTCGAACTCTATTGTCCCAGGTGACCCGAACCTCAACCGTCCGGCGACGTGCTGAGCGACGCACCTCCACCGGCCATTGCAACTGCAGGGTAGAATCTCGAACAATAGCCGTGGTCTCTGCTGGCCCGGTGAACCAATTCACTAACGCTTTACTCTGGCTAAAAATTGATCAAAGGCCCGAGCAAATTGCTGTGTATCTTTTTGCGAAAAAGGCGGGGGACCTCCCTGAACCAAGCCAGCTTCACGCAATTCTTCCCGCTCATTACGACGTCTCAGATAGCTCTTAACCGATTCCTTGTCGTACCAGGATCCGCGCGGATTCAGCCCGTATCCACCTTGCGCAACAACTTCAGACGCCAACGGAACGTCTTGCGTAATAACTAAATCACCAGAATTCATCCGTTCTAAAATTACGTTATCAGCAACATCAAAACCCTTCGAAACTTGAACCACAGACACAAGTGGATGGTGTGGTTTTTGTAAAAAGCCGTTCGCTACCAGAAACACAGGAATTTTGAGCCTATCCGATGCGCGATAAACCAAAACCTTGATTGGCTTCGGACAGGCATCGGCATCGACCCAAATAATGAACTGTTTTATAACTTTCACGTAGATTCTAGTTGCTGGACAGCTTCGGATCGTCTCTGATTTTCGATCGGCTGTCACTGGTTGTGTTTTAACGACTCAGCGGCCTCCATTGCGTCAACCAGTCGATCGACGGCAACGTCGTCTACGTCCAAATGTGTAATCATCCGAAGCCGATCGCGACCTACCGCCATGACCTGAACATTTTTTTCGCCCAGAAAATCACGGAGTTGCTGGGCAGTGACGCCAACGTCACCTGAAATTTCAGCAAGAACAATATTTGTCTCTACCGGGAGAACACGAGAGAATAATTCGGAACCACTAAGGAAAGCCTCGATTCGCTTCGCACGAGCGTGGTCCTCTAACAACCGCTCAACGTGATGGTCAAGCGCATACAAGCACATGCCGGTCAACACACCAGTTTGCCGCATGGCTCCACCGAACATACGTTTAAAATGCCAGGCCTCGCGAATGAAATCTCGCGAGCCCGTCAGCACAGCACCGACGGGGCACCCAAGCCCTTTGGTAAATGCCAACCAGGCACTATCATGCATCGAAGCGTAGTCGCTCACGGATATCCCAGTAGCTACGGCAGCATTAAGGACCCGAGCACCATCCATATGAACCGATAAACCAAGATCAGCTGCAGTACGAGAAACTGCTTGAATTTGATCTAACGGCCAGACTGCGCCTCCTCCTAGGTTTGAGGTTTGTTCTGTCACGACTAGACGTGTGTGTGGAGAAAACGATGAAGGCCGTCGGTAGAGGCGGGAAACATCGCCGGCTGCGAATATACCCCGATCCGTATCAATCACAGACACCATCACGCCCGATAATTTTGCGAGGCCACCACACTCCGCGAAAATAATGTGACTTTCGCGAGAGCAAATAATCTCATCTCCGGGCCTCGTATGGACGGCGATTGCGATCTGGTTACACATACTCCCTGAGGGAAGGAACACGGCATCCTCCATCCCAAACAAGTCAGCTACTCGCTCACATAACTGATTTGTCGTTGGGCAAGCGCCATGCCGCTCGTCACCCGTTCTGACACCCACGACGCTCTCCAACATCGCCCGCGATGGAAGCGTTTGCGTGTCTGAGTAAAAATCCGCACTACTAATATTCAAGGCGACCCTCTTATGATGCTCCGAGAGCCTTTGTCACAGCCTGTGCGCATGCAAGATCCTGCAATCCTACGCCTGTCCCATCAAACACAGTGATCTGGTCGCTATCAATGCGACCGCTCGCGTTTCCTTCGATAACTGAACCGATTGTCACTATAGACGCGTCATTGGGTATGTGTTGAAACTCTCCAATGGTCCTTGACTGCGCGATCTCGTCTGTGAATCTTTGAGCTCGCAGGCTAAGTGCCGGATCCAATTCTTGCTTGCCTTTAGTATCAGTACCCATGGCTGCGATATGAGTCCCACCACTGACCCACTGACCCGGAAAGAGTGGCTCGAAGCACGAGGTGATCGTTATGATCACTTGGGAATCTCTCACAACCTTCTCAAGCTCAGCCTCGCGACAACGCACCCCATAGTAGTCAGCCATGGCAAGATGCTTCTCAAGATCACGGCCAGACCTGTTCCAGATCATAACCTCATCGAATGCTCTCACGCGCAGTGCAGCCTCCAATTGGAAAACCGACTGATGGCCAGTACCAAGCAGGCCCAGTGTCCTTGGATCGGTGATCGATAACCGATCGATTGAGACGGCTGCCGCCGCCGCCGTCCTCAGGGCTGTTATCGTATTGCCGGCCAACAATGAGCTGCATTGTCCTGTCTCAGGGTCAAACAAGAAAATCGAAGATTGGTGGTTGGCGATCCCGTTAGCTGCGTTATTAGGCCAATATCCGCCAGCCTTTAGGCCTAGAGCACCCGAGGCGGGATCAAACCCAGACTTAAAGCCATACAACGCGTCTTGGTATTGCAGTGATTCTCGAACCACTGGGAAATTCCACGCCGCAGATTCCATGCTGGCGAATACATCCTGCACCGCAAAAAACGCTATTTCAGGATCCAACACTTCAGCGATTTGCTGCTCTGTAATAATGTGCATACGACCTCCGGGGCCTGCTCACGTGCGTGAGTTAGACGCTAATAAGCCTTCCCACGCGCTGACACTGGCCATACCACCTCGACCACACCGTTGCGAACCCCGACGTACCAGTCGTGTACATTACAGGTTGGATCACAATGCCCGGGGACAAGTCGTAGCTTGTCATTAACTCTTAATACGGCTTCCTTATCCTCAATCACCCCATGCTCATCTGAGCATTTTACGTATTTAACATCGTCGCGACCATAAATAACTGGCAAGCCACTATCGACGGATTGCGCCTTTAGACCGGCATCACAAATCGCTTTATCAGCTTTAGCATGGCTCATCACCGACGTCAGAATGAACAAAGCATTTTCCCATTCGCCTTGGTCAATCCGTCGACCTTTCTCATCAAGAATTCGCCCATAATCAGCATCCATAAATGCGTATGATCCACACTGAAGCTCATTATAAACGCCGGATGCTCCCTCGAAGTAGTAAGATCCCGTTCCACCGCCACCGACGATATCACACCCCAGCCCGCTGTCTGCAAGTGCTTCAACCGCCTCCTTAACCATATTGATAGAGACCTGCACTTTCTCCTGGCGCTCAGTATAAAGATCAAGGTGCTGCATCGCCCCCTGATACGCCTGGATCCCCGCAAACTTAAGCCCATCCGCTTTATCAATAGCTGACGCGATGTCAACCACGTCTTTGGTTGTCGTCACCCCACAGCGGCCGGCGCCACAGTCAATCTCCACTAGGCACTCGATTTGCGTACCTGCCTCGGTAGCCGCGGCAGAAAGCTCAGGGACATTGGTAGGATCGTCAACACAAACAATTACTCTGGCACCCAACATTGGTATACGCGCCAAACGCGCCAGCTTTGCTGGATCACGTACCTGATTTGACACCAATACGTCTTTAATGCCGCCGCGGGCAAATACCTCGGCTTCGCTCACTTTCTGGCAACACACGCCGCAGGCACCACCTATCTGCTCTTGTAATAGGGCCACATCCACCGACTTATGCATCTTACCGTGCACTCTGTGACGCATCCCGTGTCCTTTAGCGAAATCACCCATCTTCTTGATGTTTCGCTCTAACGCATCAAGATCTAACACAAGACAAGGTGTTTGCACCTCACTTTCACGCATCCCGATCCGCGCCGGAATGTCGTACCCAACCTCTAAATCATTCCAATTCAATGCACTGTTCATAACTTTCTCACTTTATCCAAGGGAGCCGATCTAAATCGACATTTCCACCCGTTACAACGACTCCGATTCGTCTACCACGGAACACATCCTGATTCTTTAAAATAACTGCCAAGGGCACGGCACAGCTTGGCTCCATAACGATTTTCAAGCGTTGCCACGTCAGTCTCATAGCTTCAATAATTTCTTCCTCAGTCGCTGTCAATACGTCAGCAACGTAGTGCGATACAAAATGCCAGGTATTCTCTTTCAAAGGCACCTTAAGCCCGTCAGCAATGGTCACGGGAGCGTCGTCAGCGATAATTCGACCCGACCGAAACGAACGTGCCGCGTCATCAGCTTGTAAAGGCTCGGCCGCAAATATTTCGATTTCTGGCGCTATATTACTCACCGTCAGACAGGTCCCAGAGATCATCCCCCCGCCGCCAATTGGCGCTACGATAGTGTCCAATCCCTCAACAGCCTCGAGCATCTCAGCGGAGCAAGTTGCCTGCCCAGCAATCACACGAGGATCGTTGTACGGATGTACGAACTCTGCGCCGGTCGTGTTTTGAACTTCCGCAAAAACCGCCTCACGGCTACTGGTCGATGGCTCACACTCGGTGATGAGTCCACCATACCCGAGGACCGCATCCTTTTTCGCCTGCGGGGCCGTCTTGGGCATAACGACATGGCATGGGATTCCACGACGACCTGCCGCGTATGAGAGACTCAAAGCATGGTTGCCAGATGAGTGCGTTGCTACCCCCAAAACAGCGTCCTCATTTATTAAACCGAAAACAGAGTTACAGGCACCTCGTACCTTGAAAGCACCGGCTTTTTGGAAATTTTCACATTTAAAAAATAGCTCGGCTCCGATCCGCTCGTTCAGGTACGTTGACGTCAATATGG
>MDTC01276694.1_pt1 | contig 12353 bp, 12 predicted proteins | sample 811181 | NCBI WGS metagenome assembly MDTC01 (sample SAMN05326644, study PRJNA326480) | marine metagenome | isolation source: seawater | place: Pacific Ocean: North | collected 2011
AGTGGATCTAAAATAATTTGTTATTAAAAAGTAAATTAATAATATCAAAGAATTATAAAAAATATGCCTCATAGAAAAGGTATTAGTTTCCATTTCTTAAAATAAATCCTTTTTCATTTTTTTAACTTGGAGACTTACTTCAGGAACTTTTTTTACAAAAGTCTCTAGGTAATCATTCTCATCAAACAAATATCCATTTATACCTGCTGCCCTTGCTGCTAATAAGTCTGACTGTTTATCCCCAATTAAAAAACTATTTTTCATATCTATATTCCATGTCTTTTCAAGGTCTAGCAACATTCCAGGATTTGGTTTTCTGAACGGGTGATCTTTAACTCTGTATTTCTCCTGAGTTGCTTCTTCATGATAGGGGCAATATCTTATATCATTAAAAACTGCGCCTTCGTTAGCAAAGTCTTTTTTTATTTTCTCAATGCATTCTAAATAATCTTCATAAGTATATTTACCTTTACCTATTCCAGCCTGATTGGAAACAATAAATACATAAAAATTAAGATTATTTAACATCCTAACAGCCTTAAATGCTCCCTTTACATATATTATTTCTTCTGGGTTCCCAACATGGCCAAAATCGAGATTTATTACTCCATCTCTATCAAGAAATGCAGCAAACGTTTTTTTCATATTCATATTAAATGTTCAACTAATTAATGCTGAAATAAGTTTTTCCATGGAAAATTTTTCTGAAAGGATCTTTTCTGTTGATGCTATAATCTCCTCTTCATCTCTAGAGGCTCTTATTTCTCTTAAATCATTAATTGCTCTAGCTAGCAGCCTTGAAGCATTCTCAGAATCAGTTGTATTCGTATGAAATCCAAGATGATACTCATCTAAAATATGAGAAACGTCACTACCTTTATCTGTAATTGAAAAAATAGGGCAATTCATTTTAAGTAAATTTGGAAGTTTAGAGGGCATAGATCCATCAGATGTTCCAGCTTTTTGAGGAATTACTTGGATTGAACTTTTGAGATATAAGTCCTCAAGACAATCCTCTGGAACAAGATCATAAAATTTAATATTACTTGAGATATTTTTTCCTCTTTCCTTTATTCTTTCAAAGTTAGGTCCATTAGAGATAATAAAAAAATTTGCGTCTTTTAAAATCTGACTAGCCTTATCAAAAGTTTCAAACAAGAAGTCAGGTATTTGTTTTTCACCAAGTGCTCCAGAATAAACTACATTGATATCTTCACTATTCATAAATTCAACTTTCTTTGGATACTTAGATCTTTTTAAGGTAACGCCTCCATAGCAAACCCTAACAACAACATTTTTTAGATTATTTTTACCAATAAAATTTGCCATTGAGTCAGATAAAAATACTATCCTACTTGAGAGCTTGAATGATAAAGATTCTATTTTTTTTATAATTTTTGCTATAGCGATCTTTAAAAAATTATTCTTACTTTCAAAGTGGATACTTTGAAGGTCAGCTACAAAAATTACATGCTTAGATCTATCTAAGAGGAGCCCTATCACCATGCTAAAAATAGTTGGGGGTACAACACTAATTATAAGATCATATTCCTTTTTTCCTCTTAAGATATTAAAAAATATTGAAACTGAAAACCAAGTCTCTAAGACAATCCTCCTAAAAAAATTATTACTTGGATACCAAATATTTAAACCACTTCTTCTTATTTGTGTTGCAAATTTATTTGAGTTACTGAATCTTGGCTTCCACTCAGGATAAAAAGGATGTGAACACCAAACATCAAGTTCATTGCCCTTAAATAGAAGATTTTCAGCAAGGCGTGTATTAAAAAATCCAGTGGATATCTTTTCTGGGTAAAAAAAAGGGCTAATTAGAAGTATCCTTTTCATGGTGCTTCATCTGTCTAGAGGAATGCGGTTGTTGATTATCTCTTTCCTCCAATGATCTAATAAATCTTTGAACATATCTTCTGCTTTAATTTCCGGCTTCCAGTCAATGACAGATTTTATTTTTGTGTTATCAAACATTTGATAATCTGCATCAATAGGTCTTAACCTGTCATCTGAAATTATTACTTCAATATCTTTAACTTTAGACATTTTTAATAACATCTCTACGACTTCGGTCAGTTTAAATGCTTCTTCGCCAGCAATATTAAAAATATCTCCATTTTTAATTTTTCCTTTTTCAGATTCTAAGGCCAGTAAGTAATATGCTCTTACTGCATCTCTTGCATCCTGAAAAGTCCTTATGCTGTTGAGATTCCCAAGCATAAGCTTTGGGGCTTGAAGTCCGGCTTCAATGAGTGCGATTTGTTTTGCAGCTGTACTTTCAAAAAATACATCACTTCTTCTGGGACCGGAGTGGGTGCCCATTCTAGTAACGAATGACTTCAATTTATAGGCCTCGCCATAAAATCTTCCTAAATAATCTGTACCTATCTTACTAATGCTGTAAGGACTTGATCCATGAAGTTTTGAATTCTCATCAATATTGATACCCTTCTCAGCTTTCCCATAAACTTCACTTGATGAGCAAATATGTGTAGTCGGATTATACCCATCAAGTATATTTAGGTGCTTAACTGTTTCAAGAATATTAGCTGTCCCAATTATATTTGTTTGTAAAGTTTCAATAGGAATAGAGAAAGATGTTTGTGGATAAGATTGTGCTGCTAAATGAAAAATGTAATCTGGTCTCTCCTTTGAGATATTACTTAATAATGAAGGATAGTCATTTAAATCACAATAACAAATAGTAATCCTTTCACCCAAATTAATTCTTTTTGTTAAATGATAAATATTATCTAAAGGCTCATTCCATCTCATCATTCCAATAATTTCTAAATCAGTATTATCTAAAAGGTAGTCAGCTAAAATTGAGCCAACTTGTCCTGTGATACCCGTAATGAATGCCTTTTTATTCATTAAAAACTATCTCCTTTTCAACTCTTTTACAAATTTCATGCCCTAACATTGTATGTAACTCTTGAATCAAGGCAGTTTTTGATGAAGGAACAATGAAACAGAGGTCACAGATTTCTTTCATTTTTCCTCCATCATTTCCTGAAAACCCTAAAACCTTTATATTTTTTTCCCTAGCACACTCAATAGCAGATATTATATTTTTTGAAGTACCGCTTGTTGAGTAAGCAAAAAAAGTGTCGTTTTCAGCTCCCAATGTCTCAATCTGTCTTCTAAAGACTTTTTCATATCCAAAATCATTTGTCCATGCTGTGATAAATGAAGTGTCAGTTGTTAGAGCAATTGATTTAAATCCTCTTCTAAAATTCTTATGATTTAATGTGGCTAAATACTCTGCACTCATGTGCTGAGCCTCAGCTGCACTGCCACCATTTCCTGCAAAGAAAAGACAATTACCACTCAAGATAGTTTCCTTAATTTTATAAACAGCTTCTTCGAGGATATTATCGAATGAGGTACCTATCAACTCCAAAAGTTCTTTTCTTAAAATTAAATCATCTGAAAACATTTTCTAAATTGCCTTATTAATATAAAAATCTATAAGTTATTTTTTTAATTTTCTTCCTTAAAGCATTCATAAGTTTCATGTAAAGCTTCAATAAAATCTTTCTTAGGTTTCCAGCCAAGATTTCTCATTTTTTCAGAGCAAGCATATTTCCTCATTGTTCCATCTGGCATTGAGGTATCTTGGACTAACTTCCCTTCAAATCCTACAACTTTAGCAATTGCTTTTGCAGTTTCCCTCGTTGTTAATTCCGTCCCTGGTGCTATGTTAATCATTTCACCTTTTTCAAACTTATCACTTATAAAAATAATTCCTTCTGCGCAATCATCTACATGCATAAACTCTCTTTTAACATTTCCACTTCCCCAAACAATTGATTCTTTTTCTCTTTTTTGCTTTGCTTCATGAAATCTTCGCATTAGTCCTGGAATTATATGGCTATCAGTTGGGTGATAATTGTCGCCTTTACCAAAAAGATTGATTGGCATTGGACATACTGATTTGAGACCATATTGCTCATATGCGCTCTGACATGCGACAATTCCACTAATCTTGGCAACTGCATATGGTCTGTTTGTTGGCTCCAATTCTCCAGTAAGAAGATAGGATTCTTTCATTGGTTGCTCACAAAACTTAGGATAGATACAGCAAGAGCCTAAAAATATGTAACGATCAATAGAATGCTTAATACATGCGTCAATAATATTATTCTGTATAGATGTATTTTGTATTATGAAATCGGCAGGATATGATGCATTTCCAATAATACCCCCTACCTTGGCGGCTGCATTATAGACAATATCAATTTTATTTTCTGAAATAAAATCTGATACTAAACTTGCATTGGTCAAATCTAGGACACTTCTATCGGCAGTAAATATTTTTTCGTAGCCATTCTTTTTAAGTGCTCTAAGAGTCGCTGAACCAACCATACCATTATGACCAGCGATGAAAATCCTTTTTTCTTTATCAATCATATTTCACCAAAATGATATTTTCTATCTATTTTTATTTTGCATAAAACTGAATTCTTGAAATTTTCTTTGATCTTTTTAATTGCTTCATCATTTGCAAGAACAAAAAAGAATCCACCCCCACCGGCTCCACAGAGTTTTGCTCCATATACACCACATTCGATAATTCTATTATATTTTTCATCAATTTCCTCATTTGTAACAGATTTTGCAAGGCTTTTCTTTAATCTCCATCCTTCATTTAAAAGTATTCCAATATCCACAAGAGATAATTTTTTGTTCTTAATGAGTTTGTTGCCCTCCTTCGCTAAAACTAAAGTTTCATCAAGAAATTTCTGATCATGGGAAATTTTTTTATCTTTTTCAATATTTTTTGCACTTCTAGTTTTTTCTGTAAAAATAATATACATACTTCTATTTAATTTTTCTAAATTTTCAAGTTCTAAATCATGCTTCTCAACCTTTATATCACCATCCTTTTCGAAAAAGAATGTATTGATTCCTCCAAAAACTGGATGAAGCTGATCTTGCCAACCTCCATGCTCTGCAAGGATGTTTCTTTCAATATTTATAGCTTTCTTTGCAATAGATATATCTGAAGCTTTTACACCCTCTATGAGATTTATAATTTTTATAAGACCAACAAGAAAGCTTGATGAACTCCCAAGTCCTGAGCTTGCGGGAATTGAACTTAGAGTTGAAAAATGAAATGAATTTTTGAGATTATTTTTTTTTAAAATCTCCTTGAAAAGCGGATGTTTAATTTTATTTATGTCATTAATATCTTCATTATTTTTATAACTAAGTCTATATTTAAATCCTTGAGAAATATCAATCTCATTTGCAAAAATATAAATAAATTTATTTATTGTAAATCCTGTGACTTGACCTTTATTTTTTTTAAAATATTCTGGAATATCTGTCCCACCGCCAAATAAACTTACTCTTAAAGGTGTTTTTATATAGTACATGAGTTATCAAAGATAAGTTTTATTATTACACATAATATCCCTCTAATACATCAGGAACTCAGGATATATTAAAAGGTATGGGTAAGATTCAAGAAAAACTGATTATCTGCATCATTAAAGTGCTTTTGATAGTAATCGTATCTAATTCTTAAATACATATTTTTTTGAAATTTAACAGAGTACTCGGTTGAAAAACCTCTATATGCCTTAAAATCTTTTGTTAAGTAATTTTTAGCTGAATTATTTGTATTTATCTTTCCATCAAAGATCTTGATTGAAAGATTATTATGAAATGAAAAATCTTTTTTAAGTACAAGATTTAGAATGCTCGAGTCTGCGTCAATATTTGAACCAATTGGAACTCCTTTATACCTATAACCATCCTTGTAAACAAAGTGATTATAAGTATAGTTTGGATTTCCTGAAGCTGCAGTATCAGTGTAATCGATGACTATTTGATCAATAAAGTTTTTAGTTTGTATTTCTGAGCCTATATTATAAAAGGTTCTCGAAGGAAGATACCCGGCTTCATCTTCTCCAGCTATTTGACCATAAATATTAGTCCTATTTTTAAAAAAATATTTAAAATCAACTGATGCAATTTGGTTACTAGGATCCTCATCTTCATCTCCTGTATTATCCCTGCCAATAAGAATATTAAGTAAAGTATTTATATCTGCATCTCTGCCATCACCCCCAAATTGGGCAACCCTTGATAAGCCTAATATGAGATTATTTTTTATTTCAGATTCAATTCTTAATCCTAAAAGTTTTGCATTTGGAACAAATCTATTTTCTTCGAGTTCAGAAAGAAAAAATTTGTATCTTATCTTGCCAAAATATTTTGTAGGAATTGATAAATTGTTCTCTACCATGATCATAGGCAAAGCTCTAGATTGATTTGAAATAATTAAGCTTGAATAATCTGAAGGGCTCCACCATAAGTTTTGTCTGCCAAAAGTGATTATAGAGTTTCCAGTTAAAATCCTTATGTAACTATCATCAAAATATGTTGAATCATTTGTTTTAATAAGATTAATCTTATAATTGATATTGCCTAAAGAGTTCTCGTGGGAAAAACTAACATTCTCTTTATAAAAAAACTTATTGCTTGAATCTTTAAGAAATATTTCTTCATTAGAAATAAACGAAAATTCTAATGAGTTTTTTTTGTCATAGTTATTTAATAAAAGTAGTTCCTCGATTTCTTCTATTATTTCTAAACAATTCTTAGATAAATTCTGATTCTTGCTCTTTTGTATTGCCAAATATAATCCTGAATCTACTATCGGTAGTGAAGAATATTTAGGATAATCAATACCGCATTGATAAAGACGAAATTGAATTTTTTTTAAATTGTTAGTGCTAACATCAGTGTAGATTGGAAAGCTTAGTATCAAAACTAAAAATATTAATCTCATCTCCAATCCTCAATATTCTTTTTCCTCCAATCAGAGAGTGCCTCTCTTAATGTAAATTCATATTTGTATCCCAATTCGATTAGTCTTTTAGGAACTATATTATTTGAATTGATTAATTTTCTGACCCTTACTGGATCAAATGGATGATTAAAAGGGAAAACTTTTGAGAAAGAGTTTATTATCATTGAAGATATTAAAACTAAACTGAAAGGTAAGTTAATAGGTTCAGCACTTATTCTATGAATTTTATTTATATGGCTTACGTAATCTTCAAGATATGTTGGAGACTCTGAAACTGCATTAAATAGTAAAAGATTATCATCTATATTTTCTATTTTTTTTATTGACCAACACATCATATTGCAAAGCTCTTCAATATAAATCCCTGCTTTTACAATTTTTTTGTTGTTAAAATAAAAGAAATATCTCCTTTTAAGTGACCTTACTAATCTCGAAAGGTTTCCTCCTTCACCCGCGCCATAAATAACTCCCGGTCTAATGATTATAAGTCTTCTTGATGTATCATTAAGATGCCAGAACCTATGGATATTCTCGGAAATAATTTTTGAGATACCGTAAGGAGAAGTTGGAGTTGGAAGTGTATCTTCTGTTTTAGGGTTGTTAGATGATCCATAGATAGAAATTGAGCTTGAAAAAATTAATAATCTGCAATTAACTTGATCAGCCCAATTACAGACATTCTCAGCACCGACTAAATTTGTATGAAAATATTCTTTTTCTTCATGTCCTGGTTCTCGATGGATAGCTGCAAAGTTTGCAATAAATTTAATTTCCGCATCAATTTGCAAATCAATTTTTTCTCTTACATCTACGTATATTTCATGAATAAACTCATTTTTTATAGATTCTCTGTAAGAGGACTTTTTTTGTTCTATTGTTTCTATATCACATATATATACAGAATTAACTATCTTTTCATCAATTAGTTTTTTTGCAAAAGAGGTACCTAAAAAACCTGCGCCTCCAAATATAACCGCGGCATTCATTTAATCGTTAACTAAGTTATCTACGCTGTTAAGAAATGAAGAGAAAGGGAAAAACTGTGAAACAACTCTATTCCATCTCGTTGTTCCTTTTGCATTTACATAAATGATGTCTTTATTCTGCAATTCAAAGTTTGAGGCAGCAAAAAATCCTGCTGGAGAAGATAAATTTGCTTTGAAGATTTCTGGATTATTCTTATTATTTCTAATAATGAAAACTTCACCGCCATTTGCAGTATTTCTATCGACTCCACTAACCTCACCGACAGCATCAGCAAGAGTGAGGGGAATATCATCTAAAAAAATTTTTTGTGGTCTAGTAACCTCACCTAATAAAAAAATAAATTGCGAGTTAAATCTAGCGATTGTTATATCAAGTTGAGGATCACTAAAAAAACTCGATAGTTGTGTTGTGAGTTCGGCTCTTAATTCAGCATTTGTTTTACCTTCAGCTTTTACTGCTCCAACAAATGGAAAAAAGATGTCTCCATTTGAATCAACCCTTCTAAGGTTTTGATCAGGGCTTGTATAGACAGTGGGGAAAATTTCAGGCAACCCCCAAACGGTATAGCTTATTTGATCTCCGATTCCAAGTCTGTATTCAGATTTTTTCTCACGGGGCAAATTGATAATATTTTGTATTATTATTTCCCTATTAATAGACTCAACATAAACTTTTTCCTGCATCGTAAACCATGATTGTGAAGATTTTAAATGCATGCCAGGGGCTATCGAGCATGAAGACAAAATAAATATTAAATAGAAGAGAGATAGTTTTCTCATAAGTGTTTGATTTTATCAGAAATTATATTTTAATAATATTTAGTTGCAAAGAATGGATAAAATCCGAGATGTCTTTTAACATTTATAAAACACAAAAAATTAAAGAGAATTATAGTTAACCCGGAAGCCAAAGCAGCTCCATCAAGACCCACCAAGTTGATTAAAGTGATATTCATTGTGATACAAAATATAACTGAGATAATAGAAATCTTACTAACCAATCTTTCAAGTCCTTTCATGGCAAGTGTTGAGTATGAATTTCCAAAAACAACTCTTGAAAATTGAGCAAATGTAAGAAAAATTAAGCAAAACCTTGCAACTTCATAATCGTTGCCAATAAAGCTAAGTATATTTGATGAAAAAACTACTACAAAAATTAAGATGGGAGTTGATAAAAATGCCATCATTCTTGTGGAAAAAATTATTAACCTTTTTGCTTCACTTTCTTTATTTAATTTAAATAGCTCGGAAACTTGTGGAGCAAATATTTTATCGCTTGCTAAGTAAATAAACGAAGCAAGCATTGATGTTTGTTGGGCAATTAAAAAGTATGATGCTTCTTTAAAAAATCCATAAAATCCTAAAGTTATAATCGAGAAACATTGAATTAAAGTATCAGAATTTACAGAAATCCAATAAAAAAATGAATCTTTCAATAATTTGGATTTTTTTAGTATTTTTTGAAAATCCATTGAAATATTGTCTAAACATTTTATCCAAAGTATCATTCCTGAAATTGTACAAATAATATTTGCTATTAAGTAATAATATGAAAGCATTAATGCATCAACGATATTGAAAATTATAAGAAACAGGATCATAGTCGAACCATAAAGAGTATTTTCTAATATTAAGGAAAACGATATTTTGCTCAAACCTTGAAGACATAAACGAAATATGTGAGTTAAGGTCACGAAACTTAATGATAAAAGCATAACTTTAAGAGTTGAAGTTGTCTGAGTTAATTTTGCCAATTCAGGGAAAATATTAAATATTATAAAAATTAGTAATGTAATAATTAAACAAAATATCAAAGAGAAAAAAACCGAAAAAAACGAAATATGTTTTATTGTCTCAAAATCAGATACTGCTTTTGACTTTGAAATTTCTCTCAACAATAAATGATCGAATCCAAATCTTGAAAGAGCTGACAAAATTATTACAAATGAGAAGCCATAGAAAAAAATACCTGATTGCTCAGAACCAATCTCTCTAACAACTAATATGGATAAAACGTACATGGCTAAACCAGAAAAGACTTTAAAAGAGATGCTTACAAATGATCCCGAAATGAGTTTTGAAATTAATTTATCTTTTTTTAAATCAAACTTTTGCATCATTCCCTTTATCTTCAAATAATTCTTTAGGTATTTTTGAGAGAACTAAAACCATAAAAATAAAGAAAAAAATAAATCTAGGAGCATAACCTCCACCTGTAAAAAAAATCATCAATGATATCAAAAACCAAGGAAGGACATCCTCTAAATTCCTCTGAAAAGCTTTAAGAAAGAAAAAAGAAGCCACCAATAAGGTTAAAAATAACCCAATGGCTCCAAAATAATAAATAAAGAAATAATAAGTATTATCAAATCTAGCTATAGTTCTTCCAAAAGAGTCTTTAAGAACATCAGCGTTTTCAATTACTAAAGTATTTCCAGCTGGAATACCAATAGGATTATCATAAAGAGACGATAAGATAATCTCGATAGGTCCGGTTATCCTAGTATGTCCACTTTTTCCAGGAGAGTTTAACTCTTCTAATCTGTCAAAATATCCGAGCTGAGCAACGAGTAAGGTAACAACAAATATCATTGAAAAACCTATTAAAATTCTTTGAAAATTATATAGTTTAGATCTCTCATTGAAATAAACACCCAAAGATATAGATGCTAGGATTATACCTGTGGCAGTTAATGTTGAAATTATTGCAAATAAAGAAATCATAATAAAAAGTGTTCTTTTTGAATCACGGTAAATCCATAAAAAGAAATTTAGTGAAATTATTAAAACTATTGCGAGAGTTGATGGTTCTGAAAAAGTCGAATTTGGTCTTGGCCAAAGAGTCCAAATTGATGGCTCATAAGGCGGAATATTACCTGCATAAGTGAATGGATCAGCTCCGACCGGACCAGGGGGAGAAAAGCTCCCAAATGGATTTAGAAGATAAAATGATCCTAGAAAAGTAAATTCAAAAAATTGTAATAAAGTAAATATTGGCTGTATTAGAAGTATTATTGGGAGAGCCTTACTTTTGACAATCTCTTTTTGTAAAATTGTGAAATCTTTATTTCTAACATTTGCGCTCACGAAAACAAAGAATAATGACATCATTATTAATGTAGGCAAATTTATGCGGGCATCAGTTAATAATCCAAACAAGTATAAAATAATTCCTAAAAGAACAAGAAATATTGATATTAATAAAAAATTCTTATTAAAATTAAAAAACTTTAGAAAGTATAAAAAAAAAGGAACAAACATGATAAATGAAAAAGCAATATTGAAGATTGTGAAATCGGCAAAATTTAAAAGTATTGCAAATAATAATATTGGTCTAATCATTTATAATTTAAAGATCTATTCAGATCACCTGCAATTTTTTCAAAATCTTCCAAATTCCTTTTAGTCATCGTAGTTTCATAATTACTTCTTTTTTTATTGAAGGTATGGCTCTTTTGTGGATTTAATCCTTTTTTAATCTTCATGAGAGTGCTTTCATTAATTTTACTACCAGTACAAAATTCATATATATCAGAAATACTAAGATTAATTCTGTTTTTATCGATTAAATTCTCATAATTAATCTTCAGAACACTTTCACTTTCTAACCATCCAAAATAGTTAGCAAATCTTTCTCTGATATTTGGATAATAAATATTTTGATCTTCAAGACCATTGATGCATAAAGAAATTCTTTCTTCATCTGAAGAAAGAGATTTAAAGCGGTTATGCATATGATTAAACTTATTCATATACGTGTACCAGTTAGCTTCTGAAATAACTACATTTCTAAGATCTCTGATTAAGAGTATGTTTTTAAAATTATTGCTATCAAGGTCCTTTTCTATTTGTTCATTATAAAAAATATGACCATAGATAATTTCATTTTTTTTTGAATTATTAATTGCAGAGGATAAAGATTTTTGTTTTCTTCTTTTTCCAGTCAATGAAGAGTAATCTGCGACCATAACACCCCTGTATTTAAACGGATTAAATTGTTCAATAATTTGCTTTAGAAGGTGTGTGCCACTTTTTGGGAAAGTATTTATAAAAACTTTTTTAGAAGTCTTGTGCGATGGTAGAAAATATCTTGCAGATCTTTTAAACAAATCTAAAGATTTATTTTTAATCTGTTTTTTCATTTTAAAATTGATATAACACGTAAAATAGTCATTTTCGTCATTCTAATCGCTGCATAAATTAAAACCAAGACAAAGTTCATTCCAAGGACTTCTCTTTGAGATCTTGCCATGTCATAAATGAGCTCTAGTTTGTTTTGGCTTGAGTGCCCACCATATTCAAAAACTGATATTATTTGATCAACTTTATGAAGATTGCATATTTTTGATGCTCGCAATGTTAAATCATAATCAGCACTTATAGGAAAATTTAATCTATATTTAAGATTTTCTTTTATTGATGTCGGATAAAAAATACTCTGATGAATTGTTGGAAGACTATATTTAATATATGCTTTATTGTTTGCTTTTCTTTTAATTTTTTTTCCACTTTTCGGGAAAAATATTTCTGAA
>MDTC01198052.1_pt1 | contig 12352 bp, 12 predicted proteins | sample 811181 | NCBI WGS metagenome assembly MDTC01 (sample SAMN05326644, study PRJNA326480) | marine metagenome | isolation source: seawater | place: Pacific Ocean: North | collected 2011
CACCTTGTGAAACCCCAGTCTAGGGGGAAAGGCTTTTCCGGCTGAGATCTCTACATTTTAAGGCTTGGTGCGGGTAGAGGGAATCGAACCCTCGATTCAAGCTTGGGAAGCTCACGTTTTACCACTAAACTATACCCGCTTCTGGAAATTTTATAACTATCAACTTGGAAGGTATCGCCAGGCAAGGGTATTTAGCGTTTTGGATTGCGACAGAGTGGAATTCGGGAGATGAACCATGCCCATATGGCGTTGAAAGACATTTTGCCTTTGGAGGCGCTCCTTGGTGGGGCTAATTTAAAAAAGAAGAAGAAAAAGGTTGATCGTGAGGCTTTGGCTTCTCCGGTAATGCGAGTGCCCCGTATGGATGTAAGGGCTGCCCGAGACCTTATGGACATCGGGATTCGTGAGTTGTATCAACTGCAGGGGAGGTCAGCGGAATCATTGATGGAGGATATAAAAGCGAAGAAGCCCGATGTTCCAGATTATCGCCTGCCCTATTTGCGCATGGCGATTTACTTTTCCGAGAACGAAAAAACCGATCCGTCTAAGTTGCACCCTAGTGCATGGATGGATTAGAGGGCTTGCCCTAAATTGGCCCTTTGGTTTTATCGAATGCGGCAAAAGCTTTTGTCGAAAATTCCTTGGGTGGTCGAATTATTCTACCTTCGGGAGACATGAAGGCGTGAGTGGTGCGACCGGTGGCAAGCGTATGCTCTTCACGTTGCACCTCGTAACGGGCTTCTATGCGGGCAACGGGAAGCTCTTCGATTAGTACTTGAACGCGCAGGCTATCGTCGAACCGAGCGGGAAGGATAAACTTCGCCTGACATTCCAGTACGGGAAGCAAGTAACCGCGTCTTTCTAGTTCTCGATAAGGTAGTCCGAGTTCGTCGAGCAACTGAATTCGGGCTGCTTCAAACCAAGTGAAGTAGTTGGCGTGGTAGACGACGCCCATCATGTCAGTTTCAGCATATCGGACACGAATCTCGGTAGTGGATAAAAGCATAGAAGAGTTTGGACTGAATCAAAAAATAACGTAAAACTGAATTTGATGAAGAAATATTGAAGCGAGATCAACCTTTTGCGAGAAGATGAACGGTGCTTGCAGCTTAAAGTTAAGGTTCCTTAAGTGGTTTAGCCTTTCCTCGGAATGGCGAACCCGGCATGAGATGTCCAGGAAATGGGTTTATCGAAAAGTGAAAGGCGGGTGGCAATCTGGGTGGGAGTTACCATTGGTGTGGTTGCGTCATCCATTCTTGTGCGGGTTGCGTTACAAAAGAAAAACGAGCAAATGGCGAACTTGCCAGGCAACTACGATTCGAGGAAAACAGCGGTTGGCGGAAAGCCGTTCCCTTCCGTCCCACCTGAACTTGGAGAGGATTTTCCAAATGCAGTTGTTGTACACTACGAAGGAAATGTCACCGAGCATCCCCCTTTCGTCAAAAAATGGGTGCTGGAATCGGCTGGCTCCTTTCGGTCTGAACGGTTATTTATTCTGGTTGAAGAAGAACTCGCAAGCGAAGAGCGAAGTACGAGTAAGGTCGAACGGGTCTTCCGATATTTTCGAGCGTCCGAAGCTCAGGTCACTCTCAAGTCCGGGGTGAAGATAGACGAACTTAAAGATCTTCTAGACGAGGAGAGTTTTCAGATCATCGGTATAAATTCAAAAACCGGAAACCCGATAGTCCAGTTTAGAGATATTTCTCCACTCGGAATCCGCAAAGCTATTGCCGAACTCAAAGCCCTTACAGGGGTGGTGGTTTCAGTCTCTCTTTCACGTTTCCCTTCTCCCCCAAGGCAGATTTAAGGTACTGAATCTCGTTGACCTTCAAGGCTTCGTGCCCTTACAAGATGTAGTCATATTCTATATGTTCAATCATCTTACCACTAGGATAGCTAGCCTAAGAATTAAACATGCACCCAATTAATTGACGAATATTTAAAGAACCTATTCCTATTGTGAAAATTGAGCTGAAAGATGCGGGTGACGCCCGCAAAGTTGCGACCATCACTTTCGAAGCCGAAGAAGTTGCAGAGAGGGAAAAGAAGGTGTGCAAAGATTTTGCAAACCAAGCTAATATCCCAGGCTTTCGAAAAGGCAAAGTGCCTCCAAGCGTCATTCGTAGCCGTTTCGGCAAGCAAATGAATGAGGAATTGAAGCGGCAAGTGTCCACGGATGCCTATGAAGCGGTACTCAAACGAGACGACCTGAGAGTGCATTCCGTCCTTAAAGTGGATGCCGGAGAAGTCGACTCTGGCAATGCTGCAACTGTCGAAGTAACCGTGGACATCGAGGCCGACTTCGAGCTTCCAGATTACGAAAGTTATCAATTGTCCATAAGCAAAACCGAAGTCTCCGACGAGGAGGTCGAAAAAGAGCTGACCAACCTTTGTGAGCAAAGAGCCAGTTACGAAATCGTCGAAAGGCCAATCGAAAAGGGAGATTATGTGAAGTGCTCGTACGAAGGTTCTCTCGAAGGCAAACCCGTAGCCGAAATTGTTCCCGAAAAGCCCATGTACGGAAAGCAAGCAAACACTTGGGAGGAAGCGGGCTCCGAAGCGGAGATGGGCGTTAAGGCTATTTCGAATGGATTGATCGATATGAAGGTCGATGACAAGAAGACGGTGACTGAGGACTTTGCCGATGATTTCGAAATTCCACCGCTTGCAGGAAAGTCAGTATCTTTCGAATTGGAAGTTCATGAAGTTCGCGAAAAGAATGCTCCTGACCCTAACAGCCCAGATTTTCTCAAGGCAGTCAAAATGGAAACCTTAGATGAGCTCAAGGAGAAGATTGGAAAGGACCTGGAGCAACGCAAGGAATACCAAAACCTGAATGGAAAGCGAAACCAGATTACGCAGAACCTCCTCGATTCCGAAGACTTCCCCCTCCCTCAAAAGGCAGTCGAAGACGAAGCCAATGCAATCTTTCAAGGAATGGCCCAAAGCGGAATGGAACAGGGAGTGGACCGAGGTGAAATTGAGACCAAGAAAGACGAACTCTGGAAACAGGCACAAAGTAACGGGCAAGCCCGAGTCAAAATTGGCATTATATTAGGAAGAATAGCTGAAAAAGAAGAGGTCAAGGTCACGAACGAGGATCTGGCCCAAGCGGCAACCCGTGAAGCCATGTCCAGACGCGTCGACCCGCAAGCTTATATTAAGGAACTGACTGCCGACAGAGGGCGCCTTTCTCGGCTCCAAAGAGATGTCTTGCACGACAAGACAATCGACTTGATCGCAGAAAAAAGTACTGAGAAAGTTTGCGAAATCGAAGATGGCGATAAACATTGAGCCTCGCACTAGAAATTATCATCATTTAACTAAATATAACATTATGGGAGCGTATTTACCTCTTCCCCACGTTTATGAACGCGAAGGTCGCCAAGAGCGGGCCTGGGACATATACAGTCGCCTGCTGCGGGATCGGATTGTCTTTATCGGCACGCCAATTGACGATTTTGTAGCGAATTCGATTATCGCCCAGCTTCTATTTCTCCAAATGGAAGACCCGAAGAAGGACGTTCACATCTATATCAATTCTCCCGGTGGAAGCGTGTCCGACGGCATGGCCATTTACGACACCTTGAATTTCATGCAATGCGACATCGTAACCTATTGTCTCGGTATGGCTGCGAGTATGAGCACAGTTCTTTTAGCTGCGGGAACGAAAGGCAAGCGTTTCGCTTTGCCTAACAGTCGCATAATGATCCATCAACCAAGCGGTGGAGCTGGTGGTCAAACCTCCGACATCTCGATTGCCGCAAAGGAGATTCTGCGTTGGCGTAAGACCATTAACGACATCCTTGCCAAGCATAGTGACAAAACCGCCGATCAAGTGGAAAAAGATTCAGACAGGGATTATTATATGACGGCAGACGAAGCCAAGGACTACGGCTTGGTCGATGAGGTGATTGCAGCAAAGAAAACTGAATAAGACTTTCGTAGGTATTTTCACCATGGCTCGTCCCACAAAAATTAATTTTTGCTCCTTCTGCGGCAAACCGCACGGAGAAGTACGAAAAATGATTGCCGGTCCAGCTAGTGTGTTCATTTGTGATTCCTGCGTTCGGGTCTGCAAAACTATAATTGACCGCGAACTCGGCGAGAAAGAAGAGAGCAAACCCTCTGGAACTGACCCCAAACCAGTCTTCAATCTTGTTAAACCAGCAGCTATCAAGAGTTATTTGGATGACCACGTCATAGGGCAAGAACACGCAAAGAAGGTTCTTTCGGTAGCCGTTTATAATCACTACAAGCGCCTCGCGATGGAAATTGGAGTGGGCGGCGAGGACTTACCCAAGGTCGATCCCTTCCTCGACAGTGATCTGAGCGAAGTCGAAATTGAGAAAAGCAACGTCTTGCTCCTCGGACCAACAGGAAGTGGGAAGACTTACCTTGCCCGGACCTTGGCCAGGTTGCTCGATGTGCCTTTCGCCATCGCGGATGCCACTACCCTTACTGAAGCAGGTTATGTCGGAGATGACGTCGAAAACATAATACTTCGCCTCCTCCAATCGGCTGACCAAAACGTCGAAAAGGCCCAGTGTGGTATTATTTACGTCGACGAGATCGACAAGATAGGTCGGAAAACGGACAATGTTTCAATTACCCGAGACGTTTCCGGGGAAGGCGTCCAGCAAGCTCTTCTCAAAATCCTAGAGGGCACGATTTGCAATGTCCCTCCTCAAGGCGGGCGGAAGCATCCTAATCAAGAATACATCCAGCTCGACACATCCAACGTACTTTTTATTTGTGGTGGGGCATTCGTTGATCTAGACAAGATCATCGAAGAACGCACGGGAAACCGAACGGTTGGATACAGTTCGGAAGGTCGCAAAAGCGAAAAGGAACTATTGGCGGAGGTTCGTCCCGAGGACCTTGTGAAGTATGGACTGATCCCAGAGTTCATTGGTCGTTTACCCGTGGTTTCGGTTCTAAACGAACTTTCTCGAAAAGATCTCGTACGAATTCTTCAAGACACTAAAAATTCTCTTATTAAGCAGTATCGCAAGCTCTTTTCCATGGAAGGAGCAGAACTTCGTTTTACGAAAGATGCGGTTGTCGAGATAGCCAAGCAAGCCATTGAACTCAAGACCGGCGCACGAGCCCTACGTTCAATAATGGAGAATGCCATGCTAGACGTAATGTACGACATTCCCGAAATGGACGAACCCATGGAGGTCTTAATTAATGGAGCTGTATTGCGAGGCAAGGCGAAGGCTAAAATTAAGGTGATTGCACAGAAGAAGCGGGACGCTGCATAATCGCAGTTTATGTATTGCTTCTATTCCCGAAGAATTAAGTTAGGGATTCAAGTGCTTAAAGGACACAGAAAGTAAACTTTAAAATGGTTTTAGGAAAATCGTTCGTTTTTCTTAAGCGAACGAGCAAATGATACGAGTAGGCGAACCACATTTTCGAGATCGTCAAGGTCAATGACTTCACTTGGAGTGTGCATGTATCTAAGGGGTATGCCTATGATTCCCGTGGGAACTCCCGCTCGGGCAACTTGAATAGCACGTGCATCCGTACCGGTGGGTCGTGGGTCAGCCTCGATTTGGACGGGAATCTTTTCTTGTTGAGCGCAATCATAAAGTCTCTCGAAGACAGCAGGATGCGCATTTGCTCCACGAGTAATAATAGGACCACCGCCAAGGGTGAATGCTCCGTACTTGCGATGATCCGCGTCAGGGTGATCGGTCGCGTGACTGACATCGACAACTAGAGCCACGTCGGGATCGGCCAGATACGCAGAAGTGGTAGCCCCGCGAACTCCGATCTCTTCCTGTGAAGTAGATACCGCAACCACTTTGGCGGCGGGTTTTCGCCCCTTTGCCAAGCGAAGCAAGGCTTCGTTAACTGCGTAAGCTCCTGTCTTATCGTCAAAGGCTCGGGCTACAGCCAATGAACCATGCAAGGGCTCGAAGGCATGATCGTATATTGCAGGGTCGCCGATCCTCACTCTGGACAAAGCCTCTTTTTTATCCTTCGCTCCGATGTCGATCCACATTTGATGCAGTTCGGGAACTTTTCGTCGGTCCGAGGGGGTCATAAGATGAATTGCCCTCTTACCCGTGACTCCTTTCACTTCACCGTTTTTCGTCAAGATGGATACTCGGCGACCTGATATGAGTGTGCGGTCGTGACCACCTATGACGTCGAAGTAGAGGAATCCCTTGTCGTCGACGTGTATAATGATTAAACCCAATTCGTCGATGTGACCGGCCATCATTAAAGTTGGAGAACCGTTCTGTCCCAGCGTAGCATGACAGCTGCCCAACGCATCGACTTCAAAGGAACTGACCTTAGGCTTAACATGCTTGGCTACGACGGCTCGGGCCTCATCCTCAAAACCGGATGGTGAACGAGCTTCAAGTAGTTCTACAAGAAAGGCAGGAGGTTTGGAAGATACTGATTTTTTCGGCATTTTTTTAATTATAGAATTTGATTTAAACTATCTGAATAAGAATTCGGGAGAATAACGAGATGAAAAGCTAATTAGGATCGTTTTTGACGTGGCATATTTCACGAAAAACGGTTTGATGACAAGCAATGACTATCTATCCCGCCATAGACCTTAAGGCTGGCCGTTGCGTTCGCCTTTTGCAAGGACGCGCCGACGCCGAGACAATATACCACGACGACCCCGTCGTCCCTGCCCAAGCTTGGAAAGTGGCTGGAACAAAATGGTTGCATCTCGTCGACCTCGACGGAGCATTCGAAGGCTCTTCCTCAAACTTGGAAGCTGTTGGAAGAATTATTGCCTTGGGGGATCTAAGAGTTCAACTTGGCGGTGGATTGCGCACCGTAGAAGCAGTCGAGAGCGTTCTGAATGCGGGGGTCGAGCGAGCTATCATAGGAACAAGAGCATGCGCAGAACCCGACTGGACGCGAAAGCTGATCAAGCGATTTGGTCCCGAACGTATTGCTGTTGGTATTGATGCCCGAGACGGGATGGTTGCTACAAAGGGCTGGGTCGAAATCACCGAGACTCCCGCTTTGGACCTTGCCCGAAAAATGAGCGATCTTGGAGTCCGTTGGATTATTCACACTGACGTCGCTACTGATGGAGCGATGAATGGACCGAATTTACAAGCTCAGCAAGAGATGGCCGTTGCCATTCCGGATTGCAAGCTGATCGCGTCAGGAGGCGTTACCAGTGCTCAAGATCTTGAAGACCTAAACGCTTTAGCGTTTAGCCACTCCAATATTGAAGGCGTAATCGTTGGGAAATCCCTCTACGAAGGAACTATTGATTTGGGAACCGCACTCGAAACCTATCATTAGAATATTCTTTACTTGAAAATTAAATATTTCAGTATGGTTTACTTGGGTACATTTAAATATGGCTTGCAAACGCAATGACTCCCCATTTGATTTCAAATCCTTTTTTTCTGAAAACCTATATACGCTATGACCAAAATCTCCTTTGACCTCGATTTCAGTAAAGATTCTGAAACGCTCTTGAAAGAAATACAAGATCAGGCTAAAGCCGAAGTAGAAAAAAGAGAAGGCAAGGAACGCGCCAAAGCCTATCTCTCGAATCTCCACGAAACAGTTAATGAAAAGATTGATACGTCTTTTAGTAATATTACCGAGTTGATACGCGCTTTAGCCGACCATGCATCACCCTTGATGCAAGAACGAATCAGTGGGTCCACGGCAACTTCTGGAGGTCGCCGCAAGACAGTTTCGATGAATCTAGAATTGTATGAGAAAATTAAGGAAGCTCTTGCAAAACCTTCACCCAATAAAGCCAAGATCGCACGCGAATCCAATGTAAGTGTAGTCCAAGTCCGAAAAGTCGCCGAAGGCGGTTACGATCAAAAATTCAAGGATGCTTCCGATGGTATTGTTTCTTCTGAACCTAAACATGTTGAGTCGCCATCCGTCGATGCTTCACCCTCAACCGCTGTGGAGAAGGCCACAACGTCATTGCCCGAGATTCCTCAAGCCAACTTGCCCCCCCCTTCTGAGATTCCAGAACCGGAAAACGATTCGGTCATTGCCCCCCTACCAGAAGTCTCAGACTTTGATGAAGAGAGTACTTCAATCCCCGCTCTTCCCCCTCCGCCCAGTTTTAACGATGAGCATAATGGAGAACCAGATGTCTCCAATAAAGAATCTGATGCCGCGATCCTTCCGCCTGCGCCTTTTGGAGAGGAGGAAGTTGAAGAAGGCTCCTCCACTGTCGATACTAATATTGAGAGCGACGTCGATGCATCCCCACCACCTGTCACATTCGAAGACCCAATAGCGGATGATGTTCCTTCTCCCTCCTTGCCACCCTCTCTCCCTCCAGTTCAGGAGTCATTCTCGGGAGAAGTTCAAGAACAAGAAACCGACTCTCTCGACATTGCAGCCCCCCCTCCCCCTCCGCCTGCTTTAGATTCCGATGTATCTGAAGAAGCAAATACGGATGACGGAGTGCAATTGCCACTACCTCCAGTACACGAAGATCTTCCGAATCAATTGGAACCGCCTACTCCACCTTCGTCGCTTGGTTCTGAAACTGATTCTCCGGCGCCCCCGCCCTCTCCTGCCCGCCCTGCAGTTCCTGCCGAAGAGGGCGTTGAGGCGGCAAATCCTACGCTCAGTAAGAAACTTGGTTTGAAATTAGGTGGCGCATCAAAGAAACCATCCTTAAAATTGGGCGGCAAGCTGGGTAAGGCGAATAAGCCGACTTTGAGTATTACCAGACCACCCATGCCGAAATCGTTGCCCCCGTCTCCGGACTCCTGATCTCTTTTAAGCATTCACTTTTGCTCTGGACGCAAAGCCCGGAGCGTATAGTGTGAAACTCTCATTTGAATGGGGCCGTAGCTCAGTTGGAAGAGCGCCTGCATGGCATGCAGGAGGTCGTCGGTTCGAACCCGATCGGCTCCACCAAATGTTCACTCACCTTTAGGAATTTCCGTAACGGTGCATAGGGCAAGTGAAAGTTTATTTCATTCAGGGACTCTTTTCTTATACATTTTCACTAAGTGATTAGCCCTTGTTCTCTTGAAGACTACTTACTCTTTCATTATAGTTCTCTGCACGGGTTTGGCCCAATCCTGCGGGGAAAAGGATTTGGTAGACAGGACCGAGGAGGCGGTCGATGAAGGCAACTTATTACAAGGTTCCGACATGAATCGATCTCAATTCGATGGAATCGTAAAAACTTCCGACGGTCGACAGTTGTACGAAATGAAAAACGGTCAAGCGGAGGGTTCAACAGTAGGTCTAGACGAACAAGATCGAAAGATTTTTGAGGGAGAACTTCGGGACGGGCGAGCAGAGGGTTTCTGGACCACCTTTTACGACAACGGTTTGCCGCGTTGGAGAGGGCAAAAGCAGGAAGGTAAAAACAATGGCCCTTTCACCATGTGGTATCCCGATGGAAAAAAGAAAATGATCGGCTTTTTTATTGATGGCAAAAAGGATGGATTATCCACCATTTGGCATGCCAATGGAGTCAAGTGGCGGGAGCAAAGGCACAAAAAAGGGGTTCCTTACGGAACTTGGCGAAGCTGGGATTCAAAGGGTAAGCGTTTTGAAGAAATTAACTATATTGATGGTTATCCTGTTACAAAAAAAGAAAAGGATGATTAATAATCATGCTATCCTTCTGTACCCGTTCGCTATATGAGGTCAGCCATTTAGCGTTGCTCACTCAGAACATAAGAACCTAATTTAATTTTTCATGAATCCAAGAATTATTGTTACGGGAATCGGATTTGTCACCAGTATTGGGAACGATCGGCTCACTGTTACGGACAGTTTGCGCAAACTTACAACTGGCATAGAAAAGCATAATGAGCTTCAATGTGAAACATCTCCGGTAAAAGTGGCGGGAACCATAAAGGATTTCGATGTTCAGTCGACAGATCCTGAGGATTGGACTTATCCATCTGCATATCAAGTCCCTCGCGCGGTAATACGCAGTTTTTCGCCACATGTGCTATATGCATGGTGCGCCGTACGGCAAGCAATCGAGGACGCCGGATTGTCGGAAGAAGATCTTTCGAATCCTGACTCGGGATTATACACGGCTTCAGGTGGATCAATGAGAAGCATTCATAAGCATTTTCAGAAGATGGACGATCTTGGCGTGATGGCCTGCAACCCCCTTGCCATCATTGCTTCAATTGCAGGGACGCTCAGTTTCAATCTTGTGGCAGCACTTAAAATACGCGGTTCCTCCACGGGTTTCGTCTCTGCCTGCGCTTCTTCAGGACATGCTCTCGGTACTGCACTGGACGAGATTCGTCTCGGACGTCAGAAACGTATGCTAGTGGTGGGTGCGGAAGATTGTAACTTCGAAAGCATTGTCCCTTTTGCCGGGATGAGAGCTCTTTCACTTGATCGAGAGGTAGCTCGTGCATCCAGACCTTTCGATAAATCTCGCAACGGTTTCGTCGGCACCGGAGGTTCCGTTTGCTTAGTCCTTGAAACCGAAGAAGAAGCAAATCGAAGAGGCGCAACTGCTTACGCAGAGTTTATTGGTTGGGGCCAAGCTTCCGATGGACATAACATCGCGATTTCTCATCCCGAGGGGAGAGGCCTTCAAAATGCAATGAGAAACGCTCTTTGTGATTCCGGGATTGAATCTTCTCAAATCGACTATTTGAATGCCCATGCTCCATCCACCCCGATCGGTGATGCCTCCGAATTATGCGCCATCAAGAAAGTCTTTCCTGAACCTCAAAGTATTTCTTTCTCCAGCACCAAGGCTCTTACCGGTCACGGACTCTCCCTTTCCAGTATTATGGAAGCTGGCTTTTGCTGCCTTGCCTTAAAGGACGGATTTATTCCGGGGTCGGCAAACGTGGAAGAGCCCGACGATGCAATTGGCCACCTGAATCTGCTTCGCGAAACAATCGATCGCCAAGCGGAACGAATTCTCAGCAACAGCAGTGGTTTTGGTGGAGCAAACGTTTCTCTGGTATTTGGCAGAACCTAATGCTTTAAGCACTCACCAAGAAATGTTCGTTCCCCAAAAAGATTTAGAGCGGTTGATTTCTAGCCGTCGAACCTCAAAGCCATCGTGGTTCAACGATCAAGAACCTGACCATGCCGCTGTTCGCAATGCCATAGAAATTGCTCGCAAAGCACCTAATCACCATCGAACGGAACCTGCTCGTTTCTACCTTTTGGACAAATCTCGAATCAAGGAAGTCGGTCGTCTTTTTGGTGAAATTGTTGCCGGGGATTCTCCTGACGAATTCCTCCGCGAACGGGCTGCGAAAAAAACCGAGGAATGGGGTTCTTCCCCCGGATTGATCGTAGTCACCTGTTTTACCGACCACTCATCCGAACTCGTTGCCGGCAAACCCGCCGTCATTGAAGAAGACTATGCGACCTGTGCGTGCATTTGCCAAAACCTACTTTTGCTCCTGCACAACCTTGGTTTCGCAGCAAAGTGGAGCACTGGACCGGCGTGGAAGCATCCGGACTTCCGTAACGTGGTCGGAATACCGAATGCCCCCCCCGACGAACGAGTGATCGCGCTCATCTTTTACGGACATACTGAAAAAGTAGCTCCATCTCCAACCTATGCGCCGATTGAGATGAAGCTTTCCGACCACTCAAATTGCTAATGACCCTGCAATCATTCTTTTTGTATTATTCCCTCCTTCATGAGTATTTTCTCGTCACCGGCCGTTTTTCGCTTTCACCGATGACTCTAGGACTGTAAATTTTATTTCTCATATGAAAATTTTGCGCCATTGCTTCATTTACGCCATTTCATTTTCGACGTCAGGAATCATTTTTGGTAAAGTTGATTTTACTCGTGACGTGCGACCTATTTTGTCGGAAGCCTGCTTTCAATGTCATGGTCCGGACAAAAAAACCCGCAAAGCAAAGCTGCGACTCGACGTACCCGAAGGTCCTCTGGTCGACTTGGGAGGTTATCAGGCAATAGTACCTGGGAAGCCGAATGAGAGCGAGCTAATGGCTCGCATCATCACGGAGGACGAGGACGATCATATGCCTCCAAAGAAAAGCGGTAAGTCACTGTCTGCTGATCAGGTTGGAATATTGAAGCAATGGATAGCGGAGGGAGGTGAATATGAAAAGCATTGGGCTTATCGTCCCGTAAGCAAGCCGAAGCTTCCTGCATTACAAAATAAAGGATCATTCCTTCGCAATGAATTGGATCAACTTTTGCTCGATCAAATCGACAAGGCAGGCTTCAAGCCCTCTTCCGAAGCCGTGCAATCAACGCTTCTGCGAAGGCTTTATCTTGATCTCCTTGGCGTCCCACCCACCCCCGAGGAAGCGAATGCATTTCTCAAGGATTCCTCCGATCAAGCCTACGTAAAGCTTGTTGATCGTCTTATGGATGACCCCCGCTACGGAGAGC
>MDTC01054242.1_pt1 | contig 12351 bp, 9 predicted proteins | sample 811181 | NCBI WGS metagenome assembly MDTC01 (sample SAMN05326644, study PRJNA326480) | marine metagenome | isolation source: seawater | place: Pacific Ocean: North | collected 2011
AGGGAACTTCGTAAAAAAGCTAAAATAATTTACGAGTGTGGATTTCTACCAGAATTTTATCCTGAGTTTCCTGAGAAAGATAATTTATCCGATAAAGAAATGGATAAATATTATAAAAAAATGATGGGTATATTGAGAGCTAAATGTAAGGGTATAAAACTTTCAATAAAAGAAACTAATCATCTTTTAGTTTTTTTTGCTCTTAATTGGAGTAATTTAAAATCAACTAAAAATCCTAAACTTAGAATTTATTGTATTAGTCAATTATGTATGAACTATTTTAATCAAGCATCAAAAGATAGAAAATTAAGTGTGGTTCAGAAATATAACATTTTCTTTAATGCTTTTTTTACTAAAGAAAGAGTGGTTAAATTAACTAAAGTTTATTTGGATAAGGAATTGAGTAATATATTAAAAAAGAACTTTGAGTTGAATTAAATAAAAATATGACTATTACCAAATCTTGGCATATACAAATTAATGATACAAATTATTTTATAGAGTTAAGAGAAAATAATCAATTTTATGTCCTTTCTAATTTAGAGGATCCTACTTTTTTACTTAAAATTCCTGTACAAGATTTAAAAGGATTATTAAAGGATTTAAATAAAGTTGCTAGTTCTAGTAATTTCCCCCAGAATAAATCTTCATTAGACTTCAATACTCTTAGTGATAAAGAGAAAGAACTTTATCAAGAATTAAAATTATGGAGATATAAATTAGCAAAAGATAAAAAAATTCCGCCCTACATAATAATGAATAACCATTCTTTGTTTCAGATTATTAAATTAAAAGAGCTAAATGAAATTAATTTCTTAAAAATTCATGGAATAGGCAAGGCAAAGTTCCAATCATATTTTAAAGATATAAAGAGAATTTTTGACTTAAAAAATAATTTGTAGTTTTTCTATCTTTTCTCACTTCCAAAAAATTATCATTATTAAAAATGAAAAATTAAAGGAAGTGAGATTTATTAACGTTCTAGTGAACATTTATACCTAACAAATGAACAGGTAAGTTAGTGTGACTTAAAAGATTAGCTTTTAACTTATCTGCCTTTTTTGAGCGATATTCGTGACCAAGACCAAAATAGTCCTGATTTTCTTTGACGGGTAATTGACAAATATCACTAAAAAACTTTTTAAAACTTAAAGTTGGTATATGAGATCGATCTATTCCTTTATCGAGTATTTCCAAAACACAACTTTTAATTATCTTAGGAAGAAAGTGCTTAAATAAATAATTACCATGAAAAATATCAACACCTTCTATTTTATCGCCAATACCATAAATTATCCCAACATCATTTATTTGAGACTGAAATCTAGAGACATAATCTTTTAATATTTTTTCTTTGTCTTTATAGACATTATTCATGGATGAAGTAGCATTGTGTGAATTTAATTTATCCATTTTTTCATGAATATTTTCCCAAACTCTTCCTTGATTTGTTTGGTAATCTGCACGTTCATGGACATCTTGAAACTTCTCTTTACGGCCTTTATTGAAGATGATGTTATCACTTGCTGAAAAATTTCGAGAGTTGTAACTCCATCTATTTTGTTCAACACAGCTAACAGGTATTTGGGATGTATGGAGGGGCTTTATTACAAAAGAGCTATTCACTATTCTATTTTGTTTTGCACCAATTAATTCCTCACCATCCATAATAAATAAAGGTTGTTGAGATTTATTTTGAATTAATAATTTTGGCACATCACCACCTTCACTAACTTCTTCAATTACCACTTCACCGGATTTAATCCCGTCTGTCAGTGTTAAATAACGTTGACCATCATCTTTCCTGGGGTTTGAGATACCCATCAAGGTTAAACCTTTGTAGGTTAGGGGTTTGCTTAATTGAAGTGTTTGATCATGAAAAAAATCCATAATAAAGGATTTATGAAATTTATTATCTTCATAAGCATCATCTAGTTTAAGTAACATATTTATTTCTCTTTCTTACCCGTCGAGGTTGATTGATGTTAATATGATTTGTTAGGTTATTGTTCATAGTTATTAATTGTTTTTCTTATTTTGGTTGCATTTGTAATCTAAAACATCATCAACTAAGTCACATAAATTCTCATATGTGGTAAAGTCAATTAGTCCATATTTTTCAGAAAATAAAAGTACCCAATCAGAGTGAATTTTATCAAAACTAAAATTTTCAATGGGGTTCTCTATAATTAAAGCATAATTATTCATTGTTTGGTTTATATTTAATATTACAAAATCTCGAAAAGTCAGTTCTCGTCTTAGACAATAATCAAGAATAATTCTCGATGTCCTTAAAATAGGTATAAAATGTCTAGTTCTAAAGCCCATAAGCTGCATAGGATCAATAAAAAATTTCTTTGCTATTTGTAAAGTTAAGTCGTATTTCTGTTTTTCGTTAGGGTATGTATTATTACAAAAAGGTTCGTAATAAAGTTGAAATTCTTTCTTTTGAAAACAATTTAACCATCTACGACAATATAATTTTAATGATTTATATTTTATATCCTCCACTTTTATACTCCTACTATTAAATACAAATATCCAAAGTAACATGTAGAAATAACTAAGATGGATACAAACCAATGTCTCATGACAAAACGAATACCCAATATAAAAAAAATCAAAGCTAACACTATCCAAAATAATGCATGTGCAAATGTCATCATTGATCAACCCCATCTAAAAGGTTTTCTGGTATTTCATCTAGAACTAAGATTTCCTTCCAAATTCTTTGGAAGTTCTTTTTACGATCTGTCAGAGCCAATCGCTCAAGAGAAACCGTCTTGATATTAGATCGTTCCATCTTATCAATTCTATCTTGACTTTCGTTTTGTGCCTTGAGTTCAGCAACTAAATAATTTTGTAAAAAACCCTCTTGGAGAAAAGCACTTGCTTTTTTTTCCTGATCACTGTGATTATCAAGTCTATTTGATAATTCTTTATTTTTTTGATGCTTATTAATAATTAAATCTCTGAGACCCTCTACTAAGGCTTTAATTAAAGGTTTCTTATTTTTGACAATAAATATTCTTTTACTCTCTCTCTCAATCCAAGGTTCTATATCGGATTGAAACCCAGAAGGCATCGCAGATGTTACGATTACACCAAAATCCCTTCCTTCATTTTGCATATCCTCGAGAAGTTTCTTTACCCAGTTATTACTGAATCTACTCACTCTTTTACTTTCAAAATAAATTGAACCCACTATTTCAGTTTTATGATAAACGGATAAAATACAATCGCCGCCTGAGACACCTTTTTTTACTTCAGTTAGTGTGTCATTGGTAAAGTGATTAGTTAAAAAATTCTCTAACCATTTTTCCCCCACCTCTCCTTGAATTTCCATTGATTCTTGAGTTAAAGGCTTTTTAGCTTCTTCCAATTTTTTCATTAAGCGCTGCTTGTTAAGGTTTTCTTTTAAAAGAATTTCTTCTTTTTCCTCTTTGTGCTTACTTTCTTGCTCAATTAATTTATCTTTTGATAATTGCTTTTCTTCTTTTCTTACTTTTTTAATAAAAAATTCTTTCTGTGACTCTAATGTTTTATTAAGTATATCTTTAAAGGCATCTTCACCTGAAAAACTTTTATGACAATGTGGACATTCTATTATCAATTTATCCATTAAATGACACTTCTAAAAATGCTATCAGGCGCCAATATAAGACGCCTGATATAAATGTTAAGGATATGACTAACAATAATACAAGAAAAGAAGATCTCAACTAAGTACCATACATGGGTACTTAGTTTGAGACCTACTATGGAGGTAGAAAGGCAACAAAAAAATAATGACCTCATAGAGAAAGGAGAACAAAAGAAAGAATAATTTAAGATCATTTTTTTCATGCATAGTACTGTGTATAAAAAATAGATTTTTTTCCAAAAAAAAATTTGGAAACTTTTTATTTATTAATACACATATAAATGTGCAACACTTTAATTCTAAATCAAAAAGTCAGTCCTTGATGATTAGGGGTAAGGCTATTGAGGAGTCTCTTAGATTTTATTTATCAAATAAAAATAATATAAATCTCAAACAGAAAGACATCATAGATTATGCTTTTGACTACTTTTATTTAAGGACTTTTAAATTATCAAAATCAATTATTAAAAAACATTCCCTATCAATTCCTCATCTTATAAAATCAGGTATTTCTTTCTTTGATAACGTCACAACTAAAAAATCTTACTTATTAGATTATTCACTAAATAATGGAAAAATTGATATTTACCCAGATTTTACAATTACAAATATTGAATATGATGGAAAAAAAATAAATAGATGTCTATTTGAATTAAAAATTGTTAACTCTGATAATTTTAAAACTGACCATAAATATAAAAAACAGGCTCTCCAGTATGCTTATTGGAGCAAATTACCAGTTCTTCTCTTGTATCTCGTATTTGAAGAAAAAAAATCAAGAAATTCAATAGAATTTAAAAGTTTTCCACAGGTAGTGTGTTTTTTTTCTAAATAATTTGGAATTTTTTCGATTTTTCATACACATATATAAGAATGAAGTTAAATAATATTTTGACTGTCTAAATTAATATCAAAATTAGACAATATTTGTCAAAAATGTTATTATATATTCGTTTTAATTAACAAACTAGGGATTTTCGGATCTTCGGACATTATTAGTCGTTGTATATCTGGAAAATCAGATTTGAACCCCGTTAGTTCCTGGTCATACTCGAAAGGAGTAAACCATGGAATATTCTATGGCGGAGGTTTACGACTCCACAGTTAAAAACGTAAAAGACTACATTAGTGCAAAAGATGCTGCTGCTAATTATAGAAGATCGGATGAAGATGTTGATGATATTGTTCAAGGTTTTTATCTGTATTTATTCGATAATAAAAAAAAGAGAAATAATGAGTTAAAAGATAGGCTGATTGACCGGTTTGATCTAAATAGAGTTACATCTTCTGATTCTAAAAAGGCTCTATTTAATTTTATTGTTAATCACCTCAGAAATTATTATCGAACTTCCATGGATGAAGATTTGAAGCACAAGAAATGTTTGAATTCATTAAGTAGTTCAATTAAAGAGCAACAAACATCCTATTTTAATGGAGACCATATTTATGACAATAGTCATGAGGAGTCAAAAAGAAATTTTTGTCATGATTTATCTAATTCTCTATCAAAGAAGTTTGTAAGAGGTTTAAATAAATTAGAGCGAGGGGCTTATAAGTTTTTCATAGAGGATAACTTATCAGCTCAACAAGTAGCAATGAAGTTAGGAGTTCAAAAAAGTACAGCATATAACCTGCGAAACTCAATTAATTTCAAAGCTCAACAGATTATGAATGAGTATTAATTTTAATAATAAAAATAATGAGGGTTGCTCAAAACAACCCTCATCACCGAAAGGAAAAAAATTATGAAAACAGAACTAGATTTACAAAAAGACTTTATTAATAACCCAGAATTAAAAGAGCAACTAGAATATCTAAAATCAAACCCCATGCAAGGAATGCAAGGCGTTGTGATGGTAGAAGCCTTCTTAAAAGGAATTAGGGATTTGGGATACAAAGATACATCTTATGCTTTCAACGAATTAAATGATAATTCAATTCAGGCTGGTGCAAGAAACATCCACTATGATCTTGTTGGAAAAGAAACTATTCAAGAAATCGTTGTTTATGATGATGGGCATGGAATGGTTCCACAAATGCTTCAAGTAGCAGTAGCTTGGGGTGGCGGACATCGTCAGGGCTCAAGAAAAGGTTTTGGTAAGTACGGTTACGGGCTTCCCTCTGCATGTTTGGGGATGGGAAAAAAATATACCATTTACTCTAAGATCTCAGACAGTGAGTGGCACAACATAGTATTTGATGTTACGTCTCTAGATCGGGATGAAAAAATTGATATGAGTAAGATTGTTTCTACTCCTAAACCGTGTGAGTTACCGAGCCATATAGCTAATTTTGAAGGTCAAAATTTTAAAGTTAGCGATCTTCAACATGGAACTATTATACAAGTTGAGGAAATAGATAGAGTTAAGCCTGTAAGAATTAGTAGTTTAAAAAATAATTTTCTCAACGACTTTGGGCAGACTTACTTTAAACTCTTAGATAATACAGATATGTTCGTCGATGGTCAAAAAGTAGAGCCAGTGGACGTTTTATTTGCAACTCCAAATGCTCGATGTTTTAAAGATAATATGAATGATCTGTGTGTTGATATTGACAATCCAGACTGCTATGGGGAAATTAACATACCTATAGAATTAAAAGATGATAAAGCTACTAAAACTGAAATAATAGTCAGATGGTCTCGAATCCCAGGATTATTTGCATACAGAAACACAGAAGAAACTGGTACAGACAGTATTGAGCAAGCGTTCATTGAAGGAAAAATTCCAATTACTCCAGATAAAAAATCTTATCGTTGGAAGGTGATGAGACAAAATCATGGAATAGTTTTTAGAAGATTTGGAAGAAAGATGGATGTTGTTGAAAAAAGATCTGCCCTAGGTGGTTTTAATGTTCAAAATTATAGTGACTACTGGAAGTGTGAAGTTAATTTTCCAGCTGATCTAGATGAGCATTTTGAAGTTAATGTCAATAAACAACAAATTACACCTAGTGAATTTATTATTAAAACATTAGAAGATGTTGGCATATTTAAAATTTTAAAAAAGATAGAGTCAGATTATGCAGATGATAATCAGGTCAGAAAGGCTAAGAGAAAAAATCCAAAAGATACCTCAACTCAAGATAGAGAGTCTGAAATTTTAGCTCAGGCAGCCTCTCTTATCCAGGGCGCTGAAGTTGCTACTACTGATCATCAAGAAAGAGTCGATAAAGCTAATCAAAGAAAACAAAAAAGAATTGAAGAAATAGCTGCTGAAAAAAATGTATCAATGGAGCAAGCAGCAGTTGATTATGAAGTACTCTACAAAGATAGACCAAAAATTTGTACAGAACAATCCCTTGGAAAATCTCATCCATTTTTAGGTCTGGAAGAACATGGTGATACAATAGAGGTAAAAATTAATACTGATCATCAATTTTTTAAGAATTTTTACTGTGGTATGGGATCAAATGGTGAAACTCAATCAACTTGGCAGTTATTTCTTTTACTATTAGCTGATAGTTATTTCAAACAGAGTGAAGACCATCAAGATTTCCTTGAAAGTTTTTTAAACAAGATTGGTGAAAGTATTAAAAGTGCATCCAGAAAAAACAAAGAGAGAAACCCCTCGGATGATAATGATAATGATAATGAATTAAATGATGATTTATCAGATATTATTGGCAAGTAACACATAACCTGTGTCTAAATTAAAGAATTTAGTTCCTTTAATTTCACCTCAATATCTGAGGATTTTAAAAAGAGTCTTCCTTGATTACCCCAATGATCAAGGAAGAATTCTCCAAGAACTTTCAGATTTGGTTACAATTCCTGGTGAGTTAGAGATTCAAAACTTAAGTATATCTGAAGACTACAAGAAAATTACTCCATCTTATGAGTTGGAACAAATTTCTTTTCAGACATGTTGCTCTTTATTCATTGACCTTCTAAAGGCAGGATGGAAAATTGAAGTGGGTTTAAAAGGTTTCCAAATAGCAATACCCTCATATGACATAAAAAAGACAAAAGAGTCACTGGTCGAGATTAAATCTAGAATGCGCAATGTTCAACTTATCAATCGTGATAAACAAATTAAGGAGCATGAGACTCAAAGGTTTGTTGAAAGAATGCAGCGTCCTAAAAAAGTAGGTAATGAGGTTAAGTCCGTTTTGGATTTGATCGATGATGGAAAAGAATTATCAGAATATTTTTCAGATATCCAAAGTTTAGACGATGATAGAATTTGTTCTTTATTAGAAAAATTTATCAAGCCAGAAATAGTTATCTGTTATCCCGAAGACCCATATTATCAGGAAGAAGAACACTACTGTCCGTATACTGGTTTAAAATTACGAGATATTTGGAGATATTTTCGTCTTACTTGGAGTTCAGAGAACAAGGCTATCCCAGGAAAAAGTTTGCCTATCTTAATACGAAATGCTGCAAGACCTAATAAACCTATTATGGGTATAGCACAATTACGCTCTGGAGCTTTGGCTGATACTGCACGGGATACTATGATTGGTTGGGTCAATGAGGAGACTTTGAGAAAAAAAATTTATTCTAAAGAATTAGATATAGAATTTGTAGTCAAATGCCTTCTTCAATCTTTAGATGAGGAAATTAAGTCAATAAAGTCCGACGACTTTGATTTTTTAAACAAAAATATGATACTCAACCCTGATCAATCTATTATTGACCGTCTTAACAATATATATGACTCTGAAAAAATTAAACGAGAAGAAGAACTCTCTGATGAAAATATCAAAATTACCCGAGTAAATAATAGTTTTAATAAAGATATAGATTGGGAGACTGAATCTGAACTACCCCTTTTTAGAAAAAAAAGAGCTATAAAATTATCTCGTTTACTAGAGGCTAGAAAATATTTTAATAAAGTAAAATTACATAAGAATCCAGCACTTGGTTATGCTGAGTTAATTCATCCAACAACCAAAAATGGAAAAGAAATGATTTCAAGAGTATTAAGAGAAATAAGGACAACTGCTTTAGCTGAAAATATCATGGATGTAAGTGTCTGCGGAGCGATTACACCATATAACGAAATTTTAGGAGGAAAATTGGTAACTTCTCTAATGGCCTCTCAAGAAATGAGAGAGCTTTTTAGAGAGAGGTATCACACTAAGTATAAGTCAGCAGCTATTATAGCATCAAGTAATAAAGGAAGACCTGTTTATCGAGATGCAAATCTATTATGCTTGACTACTACTAGTTTATACGGAATAGCATCAAGTCAGTATAATAGAATAAAGTTCTTAAAAAAAAATTATCCTAACTTGGAACAGGATGTAATTTGGCAAGAAGTCTATAAAGACGATACTTCTTTAAAAACCAAAGGTTTAGGTGTTTACCATATATCAGATAGGACAATTGAGATGATAAAAATTTTGACCTATAAAAAAACTAATAGAATTGAAGTTAATAGCAAGTTTGGTGAGGGTACCTCACCTAAGTTAAGAAAAATTACATTTGGTCTAGGACTCCTTTTTGATTTTGTAAATAATACATCGTCTATTGAAGATATATTATCTCATTCCATTCAAAGAAAAAATTACATCTGCTTCTTGGTCAAAAATCCTATTCAAATCCTTTTAAAAAGAAAAAAGAACTATACTGGTATTAAATTGTCTTCAGCTTCTTCAATCTCAAGTGCTTGGATTAGAAGATGGTTGCTTAGAAGGATAAAAAGAAAAGACACTCTTAGTAAATTACTAAATCTTAATGCAAAAAGTATTCAAGAAAACCTTACTTTTCCTGAGTTTTTAAGAACTAAGCAAGATAATAATCATATTTTGATGTTTCCAGAAAACTAAATTAAAATATGCTTTGTGGGTAACTCTAAGAAAGACGAAGAAGACAAGAGAAAAATTTTAAAAAAAATAGATATCTTAGTTCGAAAAAATCACTATATCGAAAAAAAAATTCAACAATCGTCAAATCAAAATAAAAAAAATCTTGTAGACTATAAAAAAAAAATTATTCAAGAAATTGATAAGTTATTAAATAAATATAAAAACCTAAATACATCAGAAAAAAAAGATTTAATAGTAGAAAACAAAAGTTCTAATCAACCTATATTCTCAAAAGAAATTAATAGCTATCTACCTCTAAAAATATCGGACTTAGAAATCTCTACTCGCACTCATAACTCTCTTATTAATGCTGGAATTAATAAAATTGGAGATTTGGTTCAAAAATATGAGAGAGATTTATTGCGTTTACCAGGTTTTGGTCAAAATGGTTTAAAAGAATTAAAAACTATTATTGAGTCTATGGGATTAAGTTTTGCATTAGATGGAGAAGAAATACAAAATTTTAATGAAACAAACGATCTCCAAGATAAAGAAAATTCTAAATCATTAGGGCAACATAATAATGAATTAAACAATCCAAATTATTTTCAAAAGATTGAAGAACTTAACATCTCAGTTAGATCCTCTAACTCACTAAACAATTTAAATATTAATTATATTGGTGAATTAATTCAAAAAACTGAAGGAGAGTTATTAAGAGAACCTAATTTTGGAAGAAATTCATTATATGAGTTGAAAAACTTACTAAATTCAATGAACCTTGATTTTGCTAGACCTGGCAATTCACCCAGTGAATTTTTTCCACCAGACTTAATCCATCAATCTACTGATAATATTGAAAAAAAGTTAATTAATATATTTGGACCTGGCGTATTGGAATACAAAATTAAGGACCTCTCATTTGATGAGAAAGAACATATTGAATTAGTAAATTTTATTTTAAAAAAATTACATAAAAATATCACAATTAAACAATTTATTAATTTCGACTATAGCCCTATTGTTGATGACTCACCTGTAAACTTTGAAAAAAATCAATCACAAATTAATAAAATTCTAACAAGACTTATTTTAAGAAGAAGAAGTAATAAAATTTTAGTAAATCGTGAAACTAATTTTTCTTTCATAGAAGATAGAATTCTGGAAGATATAAATAATTGGTTAATCTCTCTCTCTACAAAAGAAAGTAAAATTATCAAAATGAGATTGGGCTATGAAAATGATATTATGACTCTTGAGGAAATCGGTACTCAATTTAACGTTACAAGAGAAAGAATTCGACAAATAGAAGCTAAATCTATTGATAAAATTAAAAAATTTATAAGTTTTGATTTAGTGAATTTAAATTCATTCCTTAAAAATAATGAAGATAAAGGTTTCAATATAATTTTTCCAAATCTTTCATCAAAATTTAGACAAGGTAAAGTAAGACAAAAAAAAAGAGATATATCCAGCAATAATCTCAATTATTTTTTAGAAAAATACTGTCATGTTGATGAAAATTACTTTACTACCCCTGACAAAACAGCATTGGATTTAATTAATAATATCCAAATGATCAAAAAACTTTTTAAAGAAATGATTTTTCCTATTTCAAAAGAAGATCTATCTAAAGAAATTTCAGCTGAATTAGGAATAGACTTTAAAGTAATAACTCAAGCTTTAGATTATTTATTTCAAGATGAAATTTTAGTCAAAGTTGCTGGAAATAAATACTATCCGTATGAGATTAGTAAAAAAGATGAAATCTTATCAATGTTAAATAAATACCCAAGTGGTCTTCATTCAAGAGAAATATTCAAAAAAATTAACTCTTCTCCCTCAAAAGTACAAATTTTAAATTATCACGGATATGCAGTTCAGGGCGCCTTAACCAAAACTGAAGAAATAATGTTCTGTGGTAAGGGATCTATTAAATTAACAAAATTTGGTAATATAGATCAAATAAAGGTAGATAAGATATTTCCTTTGATTATAGATTGTCTTAAAAATAATAATGAACTAATTACTTTGGATTTTTTGTATGATTACTTAAAACCAAAAATCAACAATGATATAGATATTTATGACCTTAGATATGCCATTAAACTTTATGGAGAAGAATACGGTACTTATTTTTCAGGTAAGAGTCAGGCTAGAACAATTAGTTTAGGAAAACCTGTTAGATTAAATAGATCTCAAGAAATATTGTCTTATATGAGTGAAACTAAATTATCTAAAACGATTGAACAAATATCTTCTGATTTAAATATTTCGGAAGGTGTAGTAAATTACATAGTTGCAAATCTTGTTCGTGAAGGAAAAATTTGTAGATATGCCCGAAATAATTTGTCATCGAACCAACATGCCTACAGAAACTTTAAAGATGAAACTATTAATATAGATATCTCAAATATTATTAGTTTAAATAATTATGTAACAATCGATTTTTTGACAGATAAACTTAATACTAAATATTATGAGAGCAAGTCTAAATATTTTTATTTATCATACTTTTTCTTTTTAAAAGCTAAATTTAAGTTCAAAATAAACTATCATCAAGATATATTATCTTATCAATCAATTCCCAATAAGAAATTTTCTAAAATATTAAATCAATATATTAATGAAGATTTAGACATGAACACAAATTTTAATTTGGTTTCAAGAGATCTCAGTATCTCTTTCCATCGATTTAAAATATTTTTTTACAATAATTATGTTTATGGTCGGCTGGATTAGTTAATTTGTGATGGTTTTTTATACCTAATAATATTATTTTGAATAATGTCTGAATTATCTATCAACCTCAAATGGAGTCTGGGTGAGGGTGAACTCACACCCGGTAAAATACCTAACTCTCATGAAGTTATCTTTAACCAAGATTACAAAATTATCTCGGACGCCGCTCCTGACTGGGGAGGCAGTCCTAGTAATACAAATCCCGAACAGGC
>MDTC01037155.1_pt1 | contig 12350 bp, 7 predicted proteins | sample 811181 | NCBI WGS metagenome assembly MDTC01 (sample SAMN05326644, study PRJNA326480) | marine metagenome | isolation source: seawater | place: Pacific Ocean: North | collected 2011
ACTTATTTCAACTGGAGATACGCTATAAAAAAATAATAAATTAGCTGAATAACCAAAAAAGGAATAAACGATGAGCACATAGCATAATATTTTGAGAATTACAGATAGCCAATCTACTAATTTATTATTGTAATTATCATCTAAAATATAAGTTTCAAACTCTAATATCCAAAGAAGAATAAGCCAAGCAATGGTATCAATTGAAGCTGAATATGCAGTAATAATCTCACTAAATGATATGGAATCAGAATAACGTATCGAAAATGCAGCTAGATCTTCAATAAAGAAGAAATAAAAATTAAGAGTCAGTAAAAGATAAATAGTATATTTAAAGTATTGAAAATAATTTTCTTTAGTCAACATTGTGTGGTCCATGTTTTTAAATCCATACAGCAGATTAAAATTTTAGATTTAGTTAAAATAAAACGCAGTCATTACTATGTTAATTATGTAGAATGCATTGTCATTGTGCTTTTCTAGGCGATATATTTCAATAAAGATAAAAAATGAATTACCGTAATTTAATTATACTTTTTTTCTGTCAGTTGATATCTGCAACTGGCCAAATAGTTATAGTGACTCTTGGTGGGGTCATCGGTTCATCGCTAACAGACAATCAGTCAATAGCAACTCTACCCGTATCATTAATGGTCGTAGTTACCGCTTTATCGGCTATTCCAGCAACTATTCTAATGAAAAAAGTTGGACGCAGAATGGGCTCCAGTATGGCCTCACTATCCGCTGCAAGCGCTGTATTGATTGGTGCTTATGCGCTACATATTAAAAGCTTTGAATTTTTCGTACTTGCTGCCGCATTATTTGGTATTAATGCAGCTTTTTCACAGCAATACCGTTACGCAGCTGCTGAAAGTGTTGATCAAAAATTTGTTAGTCGAGCAATTTCGATGATTCTTCTGGGTGCTATTGGTGGTGCAATGTTGGGTCCTGAGCTTGTAACAAGAGGACGCTTTTGGATTGAAAGTGCTCCTTACGCAGGAAGTTTAATCTCTTTATCAGTTTTATTTGGTATACAGTCAATATTATTAATGTCTTTAAGGACATTCAGTGTTCAAGATGATGGTGATTTAGAGGTAAACGCAAGGCCTCTAGGTATTCTTTTGAGGCAGAGAGTATTTGTAATGGCTATGCTGGGTGGAACTGTTGCCTATGGTGCAATGACTTTCATAATGACTGCTACTCCACTTAGTATGCATGTCGTTGATGGGTATTCAATGGAAGCAACAGCAAATGTAATAAGAAGTCATGTTTTAGCCATGTACATACCATCACTTTTGTCAGGTTTTCTGATAGAAAAATTTGGACTCTCTAGAATTATGATGATGGGCGCTCTGGGTTTGTTTTTAGCCAGTATTGCAGGCTTATCGGGTCAATCGATATTTAGTTATTGGGTTGCACTTGTGTTGCTTGGTATCGGGTGGAATTTTTTATATGTCGGAAGTACAACAATGTTAACTTATACATACAAACCTAATGAGAGGTTTAAAGCTCAGGGGATAAACGAATTTTGTGTATTTGGAGTATCAGCGTTGGGCTCTCTTCTTGCGGGAACAATAATGTATCTTTATGGTTGGTATACATTGGTATTAATCCCTATACCATTTTTGATTATGATTGCAGTAGGATTAAGGATGACGAAAAATGAAACGAACCTATTGCTCCAAACTAGAAAATAACTAAATTAGAATAAAAAATTTAAGGCAATGAAATCAAACCTCTACAGTAAAGATATGTACAATTATGATATTCCTGAAAAATCTTTATGGGAATTGACTCAATGTGGTAATGATCTTGAGTCATCAACGATGATTGGTGATCATAAATTCGAGGTGGCTGTTATTGGAGGTGGTTATACAGGGCTTTCTGCTGCTTATCATCTTGCTAGAGATTATGGAATTGAAGTTGCTGTCATAGAGGCTGGTCATATTGGTTGGGGCGCCTCTGGTCGCAACGGAGGCTTCTGCTCTATGGGAGGAACTGCTGAGAGTTCAAAGAATTTAATTTCTAAGTATGGCCTCGAGGATGTTCGACAATATTATAAATCTCAAGAAGAAGCTGTAGAGCTCGTAAAAAATATCATCAAGGACGAACAAATTGATATTCAGATTCAAGGCAATGCCGAAATTAATGTCGCTCATTCAAAAAATAATTTAACTGAGATGACCGAATATGCTTCGTTTCAAAGAAAGAGTCTTGGTTTAAATGCGACTGTTATCTCAAAAGGAGAGCTTGCCGAAAATTATTTTGATGCCAATGAACAATGGGGTGGAATTGCGATGCGGCCAACATTTGGTTTGCATCCATTGCGATATGCAAAAGGCCTGGCTGCTGCTGCAATTAAAAATAGTGTGAAGATATTCACACATAGTGAAATTGTAAGCTGGAAAAAAAATCATGGAAAACATATTCTTTCATCAAAGACAGGTACGTTAACTTCTAAATATGTTATTTTTGCAACCAATGGATTTATGCCTGAACATTTACTAGATAATTTCAAATCTAGATCTTTACCAATAATAAGCTCAATTATTACCACAAGGCCTTTATCTAAAATTGAGCTTGATGCGCATAATTGGCAAACAGATAACCCGGTAATTAATTCTCGAAAACTGGTTAACTATTATAGGTTATTGCCTGATAAGCGCTTCCTTTTTGGCGGTCGGGGCTCTTCATCAGGAGATAAAACAGGTGCTGAGGATAATTATAAATACTTGATAAATGTAATGCGGAGTATATGGCCTAACTGGTCCAATGTTGAGATTGAACATAAGTGGCATGGTTTTGTATGTTTCACTCGACGATTAACTCCCTCTATTGGAAGATTGGAAGATGATTCTTCGATATTTTTTGGATTTGGTTATCATGGAAATGGAGTAAATACCTCTACATGGACGGGATGGAAATTAGCTCAGTGGTTGGGAAAGAACATAAAAAGCACTGATATTCAGAGAAATTTGCCTTTATTGGTTCAAGGATTGTCTCCAAAGTTTCCGTTAGCATCTCTTCGAAGACATTATTTGCAGGGAATTATTCAGTTATATCGTCTCAAGGATGCCATAAAATTCAAGCTTAATTAATTTGTATATGACCTGAGTTTAGCAATAACTATTAATTTTATTTGACTATGATTAAGGGAAATTATTAGGGTGTTATTATATTGAGATTGAGTAATCCTCTAATTTTAATTGTTGTTATTTTAGGCATTATAAAAGCATACATTTCTTAGTATTAGAAAATTGTCTTTCGCAGAAGTGTAACAATCAATAATTTTTTCTTATTTTTCTTTTTAATGTCTAATTCATCAGTTAATATACATTTTTTTTAGCAGATTAACGTTAATTTTTTAAACAAAAACAATGCCATAAATATTATCTAATGAGTAAAACCCTTAAAGAGCTCAATCTTACAAGTGGCCTATCTGGTGCCAATGCAAGCGCTATTGAATCGATGTATGAAGCATATTTGGCGGATAATTTTTCTGTTTCAACTGAATGGCAAGATTTTTTTTCATCATACCCTCAAGTTGAGAAATCAAATCTTCATACTCCAATAAAAGAGAAGCTTAAAAATAAATCACGACTTAAAACTAAACATTCAAATCTCAACAAAGGTACCTCTGAATTTATTGCTGACAAACAAGCAGCTGTCTCTCGTTTAATTCAAGTTTATACCTTGAGGGGCCATCAAATTGCAGACATTGATCCTTTAGGAATTATGCTAAGAAAGGCACCTGGCGTCTTTAAACTTGATTATTTAGGTTTAAATGAAAAGGATTTGGATAAAGAATATTCAACAAGTGGTTTCGCTGGTACTGATAATACTACCATGATACTTGGTGATTTGATTGAGTTACTAAAAAAAATCTATTGTGGAAAGATTGGTGTTGAATTTGCACATCTCTCGAGAGCTAAAGAGAGACTATGGTTAAGACATCGCTATGAACAAGAGGCTTCATTGTATAAATATTGCGATGCAGAAAAAATATCTATTTTAGAACAGCTTACTGCTGCTGAGGGAATCGAGAGATATCTTCATACCCGTTTTGTTGGGCAAAAAAGATTTTCATTAGAAGGGGGTGATAGTCTAATCCCATTGCTTTCAGATGTTATTCAAAAATCTGGAGAAAATAAAGTAAAAGAAGTTGTCATTGGTATGGCGCACAGGGGCAGATTAAATGTTTTAGTGAATGTTCTTGGGCAATCACCTGATTCTTTGTTTGATAAATTTGAAGAAAATATTGATCCTAATATGACTGGTTCAGGTGATGTTAAATATCATCTTGGTTTCTCAAGTGACATTAAAACAGATGGTGGTAATGTGCATGTAGCACTTGCATTTAATCCTTCTCATTTAGAAATAGTTAATCCTGTCGTTGAGGGCTCCGTTAAGGCGCGCCAAGACAGAAGAGGTGATAAAGAACATAATCAAGTACTACCTATTTTGATTCATGGCGATGCCGCTTTCTCAGCACAAGGGGTAGTTACAGAAACATTTCAAATGTCACAGGTAGATGGCTTTAGAACGGGTGGTACCTTACATATTGTCATTAATAACCAAATTGGTTTTACTACAAGTAACCCATCTTATGCAAGGTCTACGCCTTACTGTAGTGATATAGCGAAAATGATTGAAGCGCCAATCTTTCATGTGAATGGTGATGATCCAGAGGCAGTAATATTTGTTACTAGACTTGCTTTGGATTATCGACAAAAATTTAAAAAAGATGTTGTGATAGATCTTGTTTGTTATCGCCGACAAGGGCATAACGAGGCAGATGAACCCAGCGCAACTCAGCCTCTCATGTATTCAACGATAAAAAAACATCTTTCCCCAAGAGTTTTATATGCTAACAAATTAATTGAAGCTGGCATTATTGATGATAAACAATCATCAATAATGCAAAATAATTATCGTAATCTTCTTGATGAGGGCAAGCCTGTACCTAAATTATCTCTTGGAATGATTGGAGATGATTTTACTAGTGATTGGAGTTCTTATAAACAAAAAGATCTAACAAAAAAATTTAAAACTGGGGTTCCAAAAAAGGATATTAAAAGGCTGTCAAATATAATCACAACTTTGCCAGAATCACTACAATTGCATGGCAGAGTAAAAAAGATTATGGATTCTCGGCAGGCCATGGCAGTTGGTGAGTTAGAAATGGATTGGGGTTTTGCTGAAACAATGGCTTATGCAACGCTTATAGATCAGGGTTATAAGTGCCGCATAACTGGTCAAGATACAGCGAGAGGAACATTTTTTCATCGACATGCGGTTCTTTATAATCAAAAGAATAAAGAGAAGTTTGTCCCACTTCATGATGTTAAAGAGGCATCTTCATTTCGTATAATTGATTCATTGCTTTCTGAAGAAGCAGTTTTGGGATTTGAGTATGGTTATGCTACTACACATCCAAAAACGTTAGTAATTTGGGAGGCACAGTTCGGCGACTTTGCAAATGGTGCGCAAGTAATAATTGATCAATTTATTAGCTCTGGGGAAACTAAATGGGGAAGATTATGTGGCTTAACGCTATTATTGCCACATGGTTTTGAAGGACAAGGTCCAGAACATTCATCCGCAAGACTAGAGCGTTTTCTGCAATTATGTGCTGAGAATAATATGCAAGTATGCGTACCATCAAATCCAGCACAAATGTTTCATATGCTCAGAAGACAGATGGTAGGTAACTATAAAAAACCTTTGATTGTTATGACACCAAAGAGTTTATTGAGAAATAAATCTTCTGTCTCAAGCTTAAAAGAGTTAACTGAGGGATCTTTTCAACAAATAATAATAGATCAAGCAGATTTAGTGGCTGAGGAAGTTCAGCGATTGGTATTATGTAGTGGAAAAATATATTTTGAGTTGAATGATCGTAGAGCGCAAAAGCAGATAAAAAATATTGCTATTGTCCGAATTGAACAATTATATCCATTCCCAGTAAAGCAATATAATGAGATTATTAAAAAGTATCCTAATTTGAAAGAAGTGGTATGGTGTCAAGAAGAACCTCAAAACCAAGGTGCATGGTATCAAATTAGACATAGATTACAGCATGAAATTACAGATCAAAAATTAATTTACTCGGGTAGACCAAGTGCAGCAGCTCCTGCAGTAGGTGTTTTGAAAATTCATAATAACCAACAAAAAATGATAATAAACAGAACTTTAAAATATAATATTAATTAATATTATAATATTTCTTACTTATAGGATCCATTGATCATGACCATTGAGATAAAAGTACCGCCTCTTCCAGAATCAGTCACTGATGCAACATTAATTAGTTGGCACAAAAATATTGGTGATACAGTTGGTCGTGATGAGAATTTGGTGGATCTAGAGACAGATAAGGTGGTTCTCGAGGTCCCATCACCTAAAACTGGAACTCTGGAAAAAATATTAGTTGAAGATGGTTCAATTGTAAAAAGCGGTGATATTCTTGCAATTATGATTGAGTCTCAAGTAGACCAAACTTCAACTAATAATCATAGGGACGACGATAAAAATAAAGGTACTAAGAATAGCGCTAAAGATAAAGAAAAAATTCAGCCTGAAATAAAAAAAATTAGCCCTGCTGTCAAAAAATTACTTGAAGAGCATGATTTAGACCCTTCAGTAGTCAATAGCGGTAATAAAAATGATCGCCTGACTAAAACTGATGTCTTGCAGTATCTTAGAAGTAGAGTTGCTGCTAATTTAACATCAAATGACATTGAAAGACCTATAGACAAGACTAAAATAGTGGGTGAAGAGCAGAGTGATTTTAGTGGTCAAAGAATACCCATGACCAGATTACGTGCAAAGATTGCTCAACGTATGGTTGAAGCACAAACTAATGCAGCTATGCTGACAAGTTTTAACGAGATCGATCTTTATGAGGTAATGGAACTAAGAAAGAAATACAAGCAATCTTTTTTTGCAGAGCACTCTATTAAGCTTGGTTTGATGTCTTTTTTTGGTAAAGCCGTCGTAGAGGCACTTAAGAAATTTCCAGTAATTAATGCCTCTGTTGAAGGAGAGGATATTATTTACCATGATCGTTTTGATATTGGGATTGCAGTATCTTCGGATCGAGGGTTAATGGTCCCGGTTATAAGAAATCTTGATCAATTAAGCTTTGCTGATATTGAAAAATCACTAGCAGATTTAGCGGTAAAAGCAAAAAATGGTTCTATTAATATGAATGATCTGAGTAATGGAACCTTTACGATAACTAATGGTGGCACATTTGGTTCATTAATATCTACACCAATATTAAATCCTCCTCAAAGTGCAATATTAGGAATGCATGGTATTAAAGAGCGTCCTGTGGTCGTTGATGGTGAGATTGTAATAAGACCTATGATGTATGTGGCATTGACTTATGATCATCGTATTATTGATGGAAAAGAAGCTGTTCTATTTCTGGTAAGCGTCAAAGAGTCTCTCGAAGATCCTGAGCGCTTGATGCTTGAATTATAAGAGATTCTCATGACTATTTATGACGTTATTGTTATTGGTGGTGGTCCAGCTGGCTATATTGCAGCCATTAGGGCAAGTCAATTGGGATTGACTGTGGCATGTATAGATGAATGGAAAAATCGAGATGGATCATATTCATTTGGAGGGACATGTCTAAATGCTGGTTGCATACCATCAAAAGCCTTACTAGAATCATCTGAGTTATATCACAAGGCGACTTATGATTTTCACAAACATGGTATAAATATCACTAAGCCATCAATTAATATCACTGCCATGCAGAAACGTAAGAATGGCATAATTAAAGATCTTACAAGTGGTATTTCAGGGCTATTAAGAGCAAACAAAATAGATGCATTCGCAGGGCATGGGAAATTTCTTGGAGATAAAAAAGTTGAATTCACAAATGATAAGAATGAAACTGTTATAATTGAAGCTAAGAATATAATTTTAGCAGCAGGATCAATCCCTATAGAGTTACCCTCAATGCCATTCGATGAGCATTTAATTGTAGATTCATGGGGTGCATTAGATTTTGATAGCATTCCTGATAGGCTAGCCATAATTGGAGCTGGTGTTATTGGGTTAGAGCTCGGAAGCGTCTGGGGTCGACTTGGGTCAGAAGTTACTATCTTTGAGTCACTTTCTCATTTTCTTAGTCTGGCAGATCGAGACATCGCAAAAGAAGCCAGCCGTCAATTCATCAAACAAGGACTAAATATTAATCTTAACTCCAAAGTCCTTAGTGTAGACATAGTTGATGGAGAACCTAATTTAACTTATGAAAAAGATACTAAACAGGAAACTGTAATTTTTGATCGGGTTGTAGTTGCAGTTGGAAGAAAACCTTATACTAAAAACTTATTTTCAGATGATAGTGGAGTGGTGCTAGAGGATACAGGGTTTATTAGTGTCAATGATAATTGTGAAACAAGCATACCTAATGTTTATGCCATAGGTGATTGTGTTAGAGGACCGATGCTTGCGCATAAAGGTTCTGAAGAAGGGGTTATGGTTGCTGAGCTGATTGCTGGAGAGATCACTAATGTTAATTATGAGATTATCCCATCTGTAATATATACATCACCTGAGATAGCCTGGGTAGGAAAAAACGAATCTGATTTAAATGATCTAAAAATTGATTTTAAGGTTGGTACATTTCCATTTGCGGCGAGTGGTCGAGCTAAAGCAATGGATCAAACTTCTGGAATGGTAAAAATAATATCCTCAGTAGAGGATGATCAAATTCTAGGCGCGCACATAATTGGTCCAATGGCAGGTGAGTTAATTGGAGAATTAGTTCTTGCTATGGAGTTTCATGCCAGTACAGAAGATATTCAGAGAACTATCCATGCTCATCCTAGCTTATCTGAAGCTATTCATGAGGCATCTTTGGCTGTTGATAATCGTGCTTTGAATTTCCCCAATAAACGATAATCTAAAGCCTTATAACTGATACAATATTCTTTAATCGCTCGAAACGAACCATCAATTTACTTAACGTAGTAAGATTCATTATCATAATATGTAAGTGTATCTTTATTAGCATTGAGTTTTTATCATCGTTACTATTAATACTTCTAACTGAGATTTTTTCCTCTGATAGAATGTTACTGATATCTCTCAGTAAATCACGTCGATCATATGCCATAACTTCAAGATTAATTGGATAAAAATTCTCATTAGTCGTTGAAATCCAGTCGATCTCTATAATTCTCTCTGGTGAATTTTTAGCCAGATTTAATAAATTTCTGCAATCTTGACGATGAATACTAATTCCCTTTTGAAGAGTGATATAACCTTGAATTTTTTCTGGCGGGAGAGGATTACAACACTGAGATAAATTACTCATAAGTTTCTCTAGGCCTGATACGCTTATCTGATTTGATGATAATTTATCTTGTTTTTTATATGAATATTTACTTAATTTAATAGGGTTTTTTATTTTCTGTAAAGATTGAATAGCATTTGTTATTGCTGCAGGATTGATATCATTAGAGCCTAGTCCAACATAGAGAGTGTTTAGATCAGCTATATTCATTTTTTTGCATATAATCTCAATAGATATGTTTGAGATATTAGATCTTTGTAATTCAGCATCACAGATTTCCTTACCTTCTTTTAAGTGAATTGATTTATTTTTAGCTCTAAACCAATTATTTATTTTACTGCGTGTTTTTGGTGATGCAATAAAACCTAACTGTGGATTAAGCCAATCTCTTCGCGGTTTTGGATTATTTCCAGTAATAATATCAACTACATCTCCATTATTAATTTTTTGAGTCAGTTGAGCAATTTTCCCATTTATTGTTGCGCCGATACAGGAATGACCAATATTGGTATGTATATGGTAAGCGAAATCTAGTGGCGTAGAGTTTTTGGTCATTTCTATGACATCACCTTTAGGGGTAACCGCGAAAATGCGTTCGTCATAGTCGATTAAAGGTTCAGATATATCAATTATTGATAATTCATCATTGAGGTAATTTCTTATTTCTTTTATATACTTATCATTAATATTCGTTTGTGAGTTTTCTTTGTAACGCCAATGTGCCGCAATACCCAGCTCTGCTTGATGATGCATTGCATGCGTTCTTATTTGTATCTCAATAGTCTTTCCTTTGGGACCTATTATTGATGTATGGAGTGATTGATAGTTATTACTTTTTGGATTAGCTATGTAATCATTAAAGTTATTTGGTAAACAGGTCCATAAATTATGAACTGCACCCAGAGTTTGATAACAATCTGAAATTTTCTCAACACATACTCTTACTGCATGAATATCAAAGATTTTTTCAATTGATACATTTTTTCTTTGTAATTTTTTCCATATACTAAAGATATGTTTTGGCCTACCTGTTACATCAGCACTAACACCAGTATCGATAAGAGCCATTTCCACTTCTTTGATTACATCATTTATAAATAACTCTCTTTCAAGTCTTTTTTCATTTAAAAGTTCAGCTATTTCTTGATATAAATCTGGATTTAAAAACCTAAAAGAAAGATCCTCTAATTCCCATTTCAACTGCCATAATCCTAGGCGATTCGCTAGTGGGGCATAAATTTCTTGGGCTGCGATAGCCAATCTTTCTTTTATTAATTTATTTTGTTTTTTAGCATTTATTAATTGATTAAGATGTATGGCAATTTTTAAAAGTATTAATCTTGGATCACTTGTTATAGATAAGAGCATTTTTTTTAGTGATGCTGATGTTTTACTTGATAATTGTTGTTGATTTGAGAATCCAGCTGGTAAGGAAAATTTTTCCAGATTAAGAAGATGATCAAGAGATTCATTTAATTTGTATAGATTATATTCACCTAGCAAAGACGGTAAAATTATATTTTCACGATAAAATGGAAATAAGATTGCCACAGAAATAAATTTGTCATCTAGTTTTAAAGGCTTAAGTATTTTGGCAAGCTTTAAACTTTCCTGTTTAATATGAGTAGGTGCTTTTTTGAGCAGTGGCTGCTCTAGTAAAAATCTTGCTTGCTCAATAATTGTTTTATTTTTATGTTCTTTCATAATACAAGTTTATATTTATATCAATTATCCACTTTCATTGATGCTTGCTGGTAATTTAAACGGTATGATAGCAATTAATATAATTATTAAGAAACGGTAATGATTTATGGCTGGTCATAGTAAATGGGCTAATATACAGCACAGAAAAGGGGCGCAAGACAAAAAAAGAGGTAAGTTATTCACAAAATTAATTCGTGAGATTACCATTGCCGCTAAGCTAAGTGGCTCTGATTTAAACTCCAATCCTAGATTAAGATTAGCGGTCGATAAAGCAAAATCACAAAGTATGCCAAAAGATAATATCACTAAGGCGATTAAGAGAGGTGCTGGTGAGCTTGAGGGTGTTGATTATTTAGAAATTCGATATGAGGGCTATGGCCCTGGGGGTGTAGCAGTTCTAGTTGACTGTCTAACTGATAATAAGAATAGAACTGTTGCTGATGTGAGGCATGCATTCTCAAAATTTGGGGGCAATCTAGGCGCAGATGGATCGGTGGCATACTTATTTTCTTCCTTTGGTGTCTTGTCATACAATCAAGATGTGGATGAAGATATTTTAATGGATACAGCTATTGAGGCTGGTGCTGATGATTTTGTTGTTGATGATGATGGTTCATTTGAGGTGATCATTGATCCAAGTAAGTATGAGACTCTTTGCTCAATAATGTCTGATAAGGGTTTTTTGCCTTCACATCGAGAAATAACAATGCGTTGTTCAACTACAGCTAATTTGGATGAAGGGCACGCTGCTACAATGATAAAACTAACTGGTGCACTGGAAGATTTGGATGATGTTCAAGCAGTTTTTAGTAATGCTGAGATATCAGATGAGATTTTAGCAAAGATATGAAGTAATGAAATTCCATGATGATCAACGCATATTGGGGATTGATCCGGGGTCTAGGATAACTGGTTTTGGAATCATTGATAGCATGCATGGTAAAACAAAATATATTACTAGTGGCATTATAAAGAGTGTAAAAGGTGATTTTATTGAGCGATTAAAACTCATTAATGAGTCTGTTCAAAATATTATTAATGAATACAAGCCAAATATAATGGTTATTGAGAATGTATTTATTCATAAGAATCCATCTAGTGCCCTAAAATTAGGTCATGCAAGAGCGGCTGCTATTTGTGCTACTTTTAAGTCAGATATCTCGGTACATGAGTTTTCACCAAGAGAGATAAAAAAGGCTGTTGTTGGGACAGGGGCAGCTACAAAAGAGCAAGTACAGCATATGATAGTTTCATTATTGAATCTCGATGGAGTGCCACCAGAAGATGCTGCAGATGCCATTGCTGCTGCACTTTGTTATTGCAATCACAG
>MDTC01040182.1_pt1 | contig 12349 bp, 14 predicted proteins | sample 811181 | NCBI WGS metagenome assembly MDTC01 (sample SAMN05326644, study PRJNA326480) | marine metagenome | isolation source: seawater | place: Pacific Ocean: North | collected 2011
TATTTAATACACATTAATGTACCTGGAGTATGTGAAAAAGTATTGAAATGGTTTGGTGTAATTAGACCTCCAGATTTAGATAATTTTTAGTAAAAATTATATATTTGCAGATAATATAAAATCAATAATTAAATCCGCTAATGGCGGATTCATTATTTATATACTGTAGGTTATGTCAAAAATTAATTATTATACTGAGGAAGGTATTCAAAAATTAAAGGATGAAATAGATCATCTTGAAAGAGTAGAGCGTCCAAAACTATCTGCTTTAATTGGTGCTGCAATTGACCTCGGAGACCTTTCTGAAAATGCAGAATATCATGCTGCAAAGGAATCACAAGGCCTTATGGAAGCTCGTATTTCAAAACTGAAAAATGAACTCTCTATTGCTCGTTTAATTGATGATTCTCAATTAGATATTTCTAAAGCATTGATTTTATCTAAAGTTAAAATCAAGAATGTAAATAATGGAATGGAAATGGAATACACTTTGGTTGCAGGAAATGAAGCCGATTTAAAACTTAGAAAAATTTCTGTTGATTCTCCCATTGGTAAAGGTTTACTTGGTAAATCTGTTGGTGAAATTGCAGATATCCAAACACCGGCTGGTATTATGAAGTTTGAAATTATTTCTATTGAAAGGTAATGTCAGAAAGCATTTTCACAAAAATTATTAAAGGTGAAATACCCTCATTTAAAATAGCTGAAGATGATAACTTCATTGCATTTTTAGATGTTATGCCTTTAAAGCGGGCACATACACTTGTTATTCCTAAGGTTCAAGTTGATTACCTCTATGATTTACCAGATAAAACGCTCAGAGACTTAATGATTTTTTCAAAAAAGGTAGCTAAGAAAATTGAATCTAAAATTGAATGCAAAAGAATTGGAGTAGCTGTAATTGGTCTTGAAGTTCCACATGCTCACGTTCATTTAATTCCAATTAATGATGTAAGAGATATGGATTTTAGTCAGCCTAAACTGAGCTTAACTAGTTTAGAAATGCAAGAAATAGCAGATTTAATTAACCAGACTGCTTAGATCTTTTGGGATTATTCTTTATAAAGTCTTTCCAATTATTATAATTGTTTGTTTTCTCTATATTGTTTTGAAAAAAATGACATATTGCAGCCGCAATACCATCAGTAGCGTCTAATTCTTTTGGAAGTGATTTGAGTTTAAGAATACTTTGAATCATTTTTGCAACTTGCTCTTTACTTGATGCTCCATTTCCAGTTATAGATTGCTTAATTTTTCTTGGTGAATATTCTTCAATTGGTAAGTCTTTCACAAGGCTTGCAGCCATAGCCACTCCTTGAGCTCTTCCAAGTTTTAACATAGACTGAACGTTTTTTCCAAAAAAGGGAGCTTCAACCGCAACTTCATCAGGATAGTATTCTTCAATTAAATGCGTGATGCTCTCAAATATTTTTTTTAGTTTCAACTGATGATTTTCAAGTTTCGACATTCTGACCACCCCAGTACTAATCAATGTCATTTGTTTTCCATTAATTCCTATCAAGCCGTAGCCTAAAATGTTAGTTCCTGGATCTATACCCAATATTATTTTTTCAAAATCTTTCAAGAAGTTTTCTATTGATAAGTGGAAATATTTATATAAAAATACTTTTTTTATTTCATTGATTTTTTTTGGATTAGCAATCATTTACTTAACTACTAAAATTCTTAATTCTAAATCTTTATTTCTTGAGTTGAAAAATCAATTTGACTTTTCAATTGCGCTATATTTATTTTTAGTTTTTTTACTGCAATTTACCAATTGGTTCTTGGAGGCATTAAAGTTTAATATAATTTTAAAAGACCATTATTCAATAAAGTTTAAAACAGTGTTAAAATCAGTATACGCTGGAAATTATACTGCTTTAATTACGCCTGAAAGGCTAGGGAATTTCATTGGAAGATTCTTAATCATTGAAGGAGATAAAAAGTTAATTACATTGGTAACAATAATGGGTAATTCGTTTCAGTTACTAATTACTCTTTTGATGTGTTTGAATGGATTAATATATGTTTTATTATTTAAGTTGGATACACTATTTGCTAGCAATACTCAAATAATAATTATTCTTTCGCTTTACTCTTTTGGAACTTTTGTTTTGATTGCATTATTATTTAATTTAAAATGGTTTTATATCCTAAAAAATATAAAGTTTCTAAAAAAGTGGCAATCGAAATTTTCTCTTTTAAAAAATACAAGCTTAAAACAAAAACTCCTTTTATTTTTTTACGCTTTAGCAAGATATCTTATTTTTATATTACAATATTATGTTTTAGTTAAGGCCTTTAATGTATCAATTGATGTTTTCCAGCTTATTGTTTATTTGGGATTATTATTTGGTATGGTTACATTTATTCCATCTTTAATACCGGGCAATCTTGGTACAAGAGAAGCACTTTGTATTCTATTATTTAGTGGAGGCGTTTTAGGAATTAAATTTGCTCTGATTTCTTTATTGGTATGGATAATTAATGTTGGTTTCTCGTCATTAATTGGCGGTTTAATACTGACCTTTAAAAGAACTTGAAATGATTTTTTTGGTAGTTATTTCCTTTCTATATTTTGTTTTTTTAATTAGTTCATTGATAGGGTTTGTATTTTACAATAAAAAATCTAAAAATGAATTACTCAATTTAAATACTGAAAATTTAATTTCTATTGTTATTCCATTTAGAAATGAATCAACCAGGATTGTAAATCTTTTGTCCTCTTTAGATAATCAAAAAAATATTAACATTATTAAGGAAATAATTTTTGTGGATGACCATTCTGAAGATCATTCATATGAACTTATCCAATCCTGGATTCAAAAAAGCAATTTTGAATGCCAATTAATTTCATTATCAGAACACATTGGAAAAAAACACGCTATCTCATTTGGTGTTAAAAAAGCTACAGGAACTTATATCTTTGATATGGATGCTGATGTAAGTTTTGGAAGCTCCTTTTTTGATGAAATAGCAAAACTCAATGCTTTTGAAAAGGACTGTAACATTCTACCAGTAATTGAAAATACTGGATTAATATGGTCTCAAATTGAATCAAGTATAATAAGTTTATTAACTATCGGAATGGCTAATTTAAAAATCCCAATACTTGCTAATGGAGCTGGCTTAATATTTAAGAGAGAAGTTTTCTTGGATTTAAATCCATTTAATGATAATTACAACATTAGTTCTGGAGATGACCTTTATATTATAAAGGCATTTAAAGAAAGTAAAAAATCTTTTGGAACAATATATTCGAATAGTATTTATATAAATACGGTTGGTCCCTCAAATTATAATGATTTTATTTCTAGATCATTAAGGTGGTCAAGTAAAATGAAGAATATTAATTTTCTATTCACTAAGTTTCTAGGACTTATAGTTTTACTTGTTAATTTATTATTTATCCCTTCTTTAGTATTTTTATTAATCAGTTTTTCTAAACCAATTCTTCTTTTTTTGATAATTAAGGTTTTTTCAGATTTAATTTTATCAATCTTTGCCTTTATATATTACCAAAACAGCAAATCATTTTATTATATACTGCCAATGTTCTTGTTTTATCCATTACACATTACCATTGTAGTAATATTGCTTTCAATTAATTTTCCTAATAAATGGAAAGGGAGAAATGTTATTCACCCTGAAATTCAGTAAATAAAAAGAAAATAAAATTTAGTATCCAATTGATTTGGTTTATTAGCTGATTTTATTTTCAATTATGGATGCAAAATTACTTTCTTCAATTATTCCAGATTGTCTCCAAGATTCTAATCCTTTTGAAAATAAGATAAAAGTTGGTACTCCACGAACATTAAATTTTTCACTAACAGCAGGATTAGTATCTACGTTAATTTTTAAAATTTTCAATTTGTTTCCAAATTTTTGTTTTAGAACTTTCAATATGGGCTGCATGGTTTTACACGGTCCACACCAATCGGCATAAAAGTCAACTAAAACAGGAATCTCACCTTTAATAATTTCTTGAAAAGTGCTCAACGGATTGGTTTAATTATCTAATGTGATTTTTAATTTGGTATTATTTCTAATTGCTCCAAAACCACCTTTAACATCTATTATAGATTGGTAGCCTTTCTTTTTTAGCATTGAACAAGCAATCATACTTCTATAACCACCAGCGCAGTGAATGTATTGCTTTTCTTTTTTATCAATAGTATCTATTTCAGAGTCAAATTTATTCAAAGGGATACTGATAGTGCTACTTAAATACCCATTTTTTCTTTCTCCACAGGCTCTAACATCTATTAGATTTATTTCACTTTTTATTACTTTTTCTAGCTCTTCTGCTGAAATAGATTCTATGGTTTCTACCTTTTCTCCACAGGATTTCCATATTTCAAAACTGCCATCTAGATATCCAATTACATTATCAAACCCAACTCTTGATAGTCTTGTGATAGTTTCAGTTTCTTGACCATTTTCACAAACAAGTAAGATTTTTGTATTAATGTCTTTAATTACTGATCCTACCCATGGAGCAAAACCACCATTAATTCCAATGAATATTGAATTTGGAACAAATCCATCTTTAAAAGCATCTTGACTTCTTACATCAAGAATAATGGTATTAGGAAGACTTAAAGCTGTCTTAAAATCCTCAATACTTAAAGGAACTAAGCTCTTTTCTAAGATTTTATTAATATCTAAATAACCTTCTTGGTTAAGTTTAACATTAGAAGGAAAATATGCTGGAGGTTCTGGTAATTCATCAGTGAGCTCTTTAATAAAACTATTTCTTGAAAAAGAACCATTTAAGGCGTAATTAATTTTTTTCTGATTGCCTAATGTATCTACAGTTTCTTTCATCATACTTTTTCCGCATGCTGAACCAGCACCATGGCCTGGGTATACTAAAATATCATCAGGTAATGGCTTTATCCTATTATTTACTGAATCAAAAATAGTTCCAGCAAGATCTTCTTTTGATAGTCCTTTATAACGTTGTGCCACATCAGGAATTCCTACATCACCCAAGAATAAAGTATCACCAGTAAAAATACATTGTTCTTTGCCATCTTTATCTTTTAATAAAAATGATGTACTCTCAAGAGTGTGACCTGGAGTATGGATAGCGGTTAATGTAACATCACCAATTTTAAATACTTGATTGTCTTGTGCAATTATAGATTCAAAATTTGGATCCGCTTCAGGACCATAAACAATGGTTGCGCCAGTTAAATTAGCAAGGGTCAGGTGCCCACTAATAAAATCAGCATGAAAATGAGTTTCAAAGACATATTTTATTTTTGCATTTGCTTGATCTGCCATTTGAATATACTCAGAAATATCTCTCAGTGGATCAATCACCGCAGCTTCTCCATTGCTTTCAATAAAATATGCTCCCTGTGATAAACAACCTGTATAAATTTGTTCTACTTTCATGGTGCAAAATTAATCATAGTCTTTAGATTAACCTACAGATTGGATATTAAATACAAAATGAAGTTTTAAATTTGCATCATGACTAATATTCTGCTTTATATTTCTTGGAATGTATCCCCATCACTTTATGATGGTATTGTGGACATTAGATATTACAGTTTATTTTTTGCTCTCTCTTTTTTAATTGGTTATCAATTGGTTAAAAAAATGTATATCAATGAATCTGGTGATGTTCTTTGGATGGATAAATTATTGGTTTACACTGTTACAGGAACAATTATTGGGGCAAGGTTAGGACATGTTTTTTTCTATGATTGGGATTACTATTCAATAAACTTAATTGAAATTCCTATGGTCTGGAAAGGTGGATTGGCTAGTCACGGAGCAGCAATAGCTTTAGTCGTTGCAATGTGGTTATATTCAAAAAAAGTCACCAAAAAAAGTACACTATGGTCTTTAGATAAATTGGTAATTGCTGTTGCTTTAGCTGCAGGATTTATTAGGGTTGGAAATTTAATGAATTCAGAGATTGTTGGACATAGAACAACTGATAAATCCGGAGTCTTTTATCAAAATAAGTCTGCTAATTTAATTGGCGGTTTTTTTAGTTTAGATAAAGATAAGGTCTCTTTTATTGAATCTGAAAAAGATACCACTATTGAGAATGTTACATATCCTCACGTTTTTGTGAAAATTCCACTTGGAACAAGTTCAATGAATCCAGCATATGCTTCAGCATTTGCAAATCGTTTTTCTTTACAGAATATTGATGCTGATGCTGATTTCTTTTCTGGAGATTTTAGTAAAAATTATAGATTATCTACTACCAATGAGCTAATAATGCCTATCTATATCATTCCAAGGATTCCAACACAACTCTGGGAAGCACTTAGCTATTGGCTTATTTTTTCTTTGTTATTTTGGGGTTATTGGCGGAAAAATTGGTATCTATTTGAGGGACGTTTGTTTGGTATATTTTTCACTCTTCTATTTGCCTCAAGGTTTATAATTGAGTTTTTTAAAGAACATCAGACATTAGCTAATTCTTCTTCATTTACTATGGGTCAGTATTTAAGTATTCCACTAGTTATTATTGGTTTATATTTCATAATAAAAGCTAAAGCAGTTGATAAAAACTAGAGATTTATCCGTTTTATACGGAAGTCAAAAAATTGATTTCCCTGATCTTCTTCTTTCTGAAGGAGACCAGATTTTAATTACTGGAAATAGTGGTTCGGGGAAAACAAGTTTTTTAAGTTTAATTGGGGGATTAGTAACCCCAAATACTGGATTTGTAGAAATTAATGGCCAGAATATTTCATTGTTATCTTCATCTAAAGCTGATAAATTTAGAGGAAATCAACTTGGATTTGTATTTCAAACTCCTCATTTTGTTAAATCTCTCGATGTTCAAGATAATTTACTTTTGAACCAATATTTATTAAAAAAATATGACTATGATCACTTGGATAACCTACTTAAAAAAGTTGATTTATTGAATAAAAAAAAATCTTTGGTAAATCAACTTAGTGAAGGAGAGAAACAAAGAATATCTATTGTAAGAGCCTTAATAAATAAACCTAAAATTGTACTGGCGGATGAACCTACTTCTGCTCTTGACGACCAGTCTTGTGATAATATAGTAACTCTATTAAAGGATTTATCAGAACAAAATGATGCAATTTTAATTATTGTTACTCATGACAAAAGGTTAAAAGATAAATTTAAAAATCATATTGAATTAGATGCTTCTTAATTTAGGTTGGAAAAATATTGTTAAAAGACCTTTATCGTCAGGACTTTCTGTTGTTTTACTTTCTTGCTCAATAATGATAATTGTACTGGCATCACTCACCATGCAACAATTGCAAAATAAGTTTGATGAAAATGCAAACAAGATTGATTTGGTTGTTGGAGCAAAAGGAAGCCGTTTACAAATGGTTTTATGTAATGTATTCCATATTGATAATCCTACTGGAAATATTAAATTTAATGATGTTGAATTTCTTTCCAAGCACCCTTTTGTAAAGTCAGCTATTCCAATTTCTTTGGGGGATAGTTATAAATCTTACAGGATTGTAGGAACTGAGTTAAGCTACATAAACGACTTGTACAATGCCTCATTAAATAAAGGAAGGTTATTTGATAATACTTTAGAAGTTGTAGCTGGGGCAGGAGTTGCTAATCAATTGGATTTGAAAATTGGAGATCGTTTTTATGGAAGTCATGGAATTGAAGAATCTATTCATGATCATGATAACTTTGAGTATGAATTGGTTGGGATTTTAAATTCATCAGGTGAAATAATTGATAATTTATTATTGACCTCATTAGAAAGTGTTTGGGATGTTCATCCAGAAGATCATCAAAAAGGCAGTTTTGATTTAAGAGAAGAACATGAAGATCACCACCATCACCACCATGAACACAGCAAAGAGGAATTCCGCAATGATAAAGAGATAACAGCCATACTAATTAATTATAATTCTCCCAGAGCTAAATTTTCTATTCCAGGTTTGGTCAATAAAAAGCAACAAATGATGGCAGCTGAGCCAGCTATTGAAATCCAACAACTTTTAGAATTGGTTCAGCCAGCAATAAAAGTTGTAACTGTTTTAGCTTGGTTTATTTTTGGCTTAGCGTTTATTAGTATGGTAATTACAATGATTAATTCGATGAAAGATCGTAAGTATGAAATTGCCATGATGAGAGTAGCTGGAGCCAGTTATAAAATGGTTTTAATAGCTACCTTAATTGAAGGGTTTATGATTGCTTTAATTGGCAGCCTTTTGGGTGTTTTATTTGGTCATTCATTAATGGAGCTAATGGGCGGATATTTAACATTAAGTTATCATTATCAATTTACTGGTTTAATATATCATCCATTTGAATTTTGGTTAATATTTGGCACTTTAATTACTGGTATGGTTTCTGCATTATTTCCAGCGATATCTGCTTATAAAATGGATATATCAATTACTCTTAAAGATAAAATATGAAAAAGAAAATTGGTTTACTACTGTTCTTAGGATTCTTTGGAATAAGTTATTTCGCCCAAAATATCATTACTTGGGAATTGCTTAAAAATGTAGAATTTGATGAAGTATGGTCAGAAGAATTTGAGGCTTATTACATGGTACCTAAATTTTCAAACGCAGTAAAAGCACTGGATGGAAAGGAAGTTCAAATTAGAGGGTTTATTATTCCAGTAGATATTGTTCAGGACTATTATGTGCTTTCTGCTAATCCATATAGTTCTTGCTTTTTTTGTGGACAGGCAGGACCAGAATCTGTTATGGAAATTGAAATGATTAAGAAGTATGAGGGATTAAGAATGGATCAGGTAATTACATTTAATGGTACCTTAAGGCTAAATGTTGATGATATCTATCAGTTGAATTATATTCTTGAGGATGCTCAGATAATAGAGTAACTATTTTTCCTTCATTAACTTTCTATAAATTATTTCAGTTGCTCCCTTTTTATTTTTAACAAAATCAATACTCTTTTGCTTAGCTAGAGTCAATGCTTCCTTATCATTTATTATTTTTTTAATCATTTCAATTATATCTAAATGACTATTTATTGAATATGCAATTGATTGATTTATCATTTCGTTAGCTTCAGGAAATTTTTGAAAATTTGGTCCGAAAAAAATGAAATTTCCCTTTGCAGCAGGTTCTATAATGTTATGTAATTTTCCGCTGAAACCACCACCTACAAAAGCAATATCACTTATTGAGTAAAGATCAGCAAGTAGACCAATTTGATCAATGATAATTATTTTGGGTAGTTCATCTTCAAAATTAATTTTTGAGTAAAGTTTACAATTATCTTCGAAAAGGGATTGGATTTGATTTAAACGTTGACTATTTACTTCATGTGGCGCTATAATGATTTGAACCTCATTGATTTCTGAGAAAATATCAGAAATTATTTTTTCTTCAGCTTCCCATGAAGAGCCCAATATTAAACAAGGTTTATCTGTTTCTATTTTGGAGGGTTTAAGCTTATTATTTACTTGGTCATACCTAGTGTCTCCAGAAATTGTAAGATTTTCAAATCCTTTAGATTCAAGAAATAATTTTGATTCTTTATCAATGGTGAAAATATTTGAAAGACGACTTAGTCTTTTTCTTGCCCAGCCACCATAAATCTTAAAATACCACTGTTTTGCTTCAAATTTTGAAGAAAAGACACTTACTGGGATATTGTTGCTGAGGCAGATTTTTATTAGATTCATCCAGAGGTCATATTTAACAAATATCAAATATTTTGGATTTACTAATTTGACTAATTCATTGGAGTTTTTTAAAGTATCAAACGGTAAATATGTTTTTATCAGGGCTCTATTTTGATAATTGAAGTTTTGGTATCCAGACGGGCTAAAAAATGAAATTATAATTTGTGTATTTATATTTTCAAGAATTTTTTCAATCAGCGGAATTGCCATTAATCCTTCTCCGAGTGAAGCTGCATGTATCCAATAAGTACTTTTTTTGTGGTCTAAATTTTTAAGTGGTTCTTTCCATTTTTTTCTTCCAGAAATAGCTTCTTTTGCTTTTTTATTTCCAGATAATGAACCTAGTTTAAAATAAACTGTAAGACATTTAATTGCTATTTGGTAAAAGAAATCACCCATTTAATTATAGTAAAAATCATCGGGGGTTTGTCTAAATATTGGGAAAATCCATCCTCCTCGAAGGCCAATATAGAAATCCATTCTTCTATCCAAATACGGCCCCATTAAATCAATTTGATAATCTCTCATTCCTTTAGTGAAACCTTCAATAATTTCAATTCCAATAGTGAAATTAACCAGTTTGTTGTTGTTCATGTGATGATAGCCAATGTATTGTTTTAATAGAACTCCAATAGTTAAACGATCGTAATATTTAAGGTGTTGTTGACTTAACTGTGGTATGGTATTGTTCTCATTTTCTATTCTAATTTTATGATACATAGCTCCAAAACCTGTTTTAAAATGAATTCCACAGTTTGGATTTGGTCCAAACCAATTGATAATTTTACCAATATCCAAGCTAAGTTGACCCCCTCTGTGATACATTAAATAAAGATTTTGTTCTCCATATTGATCAATTATCCATCCTTGACTATTTAAGAGATGTTCAATTATAGATATCTTTTTTACGTTTTTACTATGAATGAAATTATACTCAAGCTCAATGGTATTGTTTTTCTGGTTTTTCCATCCAAAAGAACATCCAATATTTGTATTGGGACCAAAAAATTCTTCAAGATCTCCTTTTGGAGTTTGAACTGCTAAGTTGACTTTAATTAGTGGGCTAAAAACAACAGAATCTCTAATGTTTTGAGCTTTTAAATTATTCCACAATATTATCTGGAATAAGAAACAAATATATAATGTTGTTTGACGAATATTCATTAAGCTTTAAAAATCAAAGATAAGTATTGGCATAAAGTTAGGATATAACTATATTCGCAGGTCTTAAAAAAGTTCAAATGTCCAATAATCTAATGAATATACAAATGGTTGACTTAAAAAGTCAGTATTTGGGTATAAAAACTGATGTTGATAATGCTATTAGTAAAGTTATTAACTCTACCCAATTTATCAATGGTGATGAGGTTAAAGGATTTCAGAAAGAGCTTGAAAAATATATGAGTGTTAAACATGTCATCACCTGTGGCAATGGTACAGACGCACTTCAAATAGCCATGATGGCATTGGGTTTAAAACCTGGTGATGAGGTGATTACTCCCTCATTTACTTATATTGCCACTACTGAAGTAATTGGTTTGCTGGGACTAAAGCCTGTTTTTGTGGATTGTGATTCAGAAACTTTTAATGTTTCTCCAAAAGCAATAGAAAAAGCCATTACAAAAAAAACAAAAGCGATTGTTCCTGTGCATTTATTTGGCCAATCTTGCGATATGAAAGCAATCATGCAAATTGCCAATGATCATAATTTATTCGTTGTTGAGGATAATGCTCAGGCCATAGGTTGTGATTACCATGGCTTTAATGAAGTTGTCAAAACTGGTACTATTGGGGACATTGGTTGCACTAGTTTCTTTCCATCTAAGAATTTAGGTTGTTACGGAGATGGTGGTGCTATTATGACTAACAACGATGATCTTGCCATTGAATTAAGAATGATTGCTAACCATGGTCAAAGTAAAAAATATTATCACGATAGAGTTGGTTGTAATTCAAGGTTAGACAATATCCAGGCAGCAGTTTTAAGAATCAAATTAAGAGAATTGGATAATTATATCCTTAATCGTAAAAAGGCAGCTAGTTATTACTTTGAACATCTCAATGATTTAACTGAAATTACTTTACCTAAAAAGTTTGAAGAATCAAATCATGTTTTTCATCAGTTTACAATGAAATTAAGTGATAAAGTTAACAGAGAAGAATTCATGGCATTTCTAAAAACTAAAGCAATTCCTTCGATGATATATTACCCAATACCAGCACACCAACAAAAAATGTTTGCAGATATTCCAGTTTCTTGTGGAGATATGACTAATACAGACTGGTTGTGCTCAAGAGTAATGTCTTTACCAATGCATACAGAAATGAGTAAAGAACAATTAGATTACATAATCAATACAATTAAAGAATATTTTAAATAAATAAAATGAATATAGCTGTTGTTGGAACGGGATATGTGGGCTTAGTAACTGGAACTTGTTTAGCTGAAACTGGAAATAATGTCACGTGTGTAGATATTGATGAAAAGAAAGTTGAGCAGCTTAGAAATGGTAAAATTCCAATATATGAGCCTAATCTTAATAATTTATTTCAAAGAAATATAAAACAAGAAAGATTAAGTTTTACAACCAATTTAAACGATGCGATTAAAAAAGCAAAGTTGATTTTTTTAGCACTTCCTACACCTCCTGGGGAAGATGGCTCAGCTGATTTAAGCTATATTTTAGGCGTCGCTAA
>MDTC01133037.1_pt1 | contig 12349 bp, 16 predicted proteins | sample 811181 | NCBI WGS metagenome assembly MDTC01 (sample SAMN05326644, study PRJNA326480) | marine metagenome | isolation source: seawater | place: Pacific Ocean: North | collected 2011
ATTATTCCTCATTCAAGATTGAACAGTAGATCTATCACTGATATCAACGACAATCCTTTTGCAAATGTCTATTGGGACAGGATTGTTATTGACGAAGCACATATCATTAAGAACAAAAATTCAAAGATTCATAAAGCTGTTTGTTCATTAAATACTGATATAAGATGGGCTTTAACTGCTACACCAATAATGAATAAAATGGAAGATTTTATATATACAATGAAATGGATTGGTGTAAGTCAATGTATATGCCAGAATTATAAAGAAGAAATTGTTTCAGAATACATTTTGCGCAGAACTAAAGAAGATGTTAAAGAATTCAACAATTCATTTGCTCTTCCACAATGCAATTTAACAATTGAAAGACTTAACTTTGACACAACAGAAGAAAGAAGCTTATATCTAGATGCTTATGAAAGACTTCAGAAAAAATTGAAATATATTGAAAATAATACAATTTTAGCTTTAGAACTTTTGCTTCGTATAAGACAATTATGTGCTCATCCTCAATCATTTCTTGATGGAATTGCTAAGAAAAACAACATTGTGTCTGAAATTTGGCAACATGGTTCTACTAAATTAAGATTTATAATTTCAAAACTTAAGGATCAACCTAAAGAAGATAAAACTTTGATATTCTGTCACTTCATAAAAGAAATGGATATCTATATGTCTGAGTTGACAAAACTTGGGTATAATTGTGTTAGATTGGATGGAAGAATGACTCAAGAGGAAAGATCTTTGGTCGTTTCAAAATTTAATGATGATATTTCAATAAATATATTTCTTATTCAAATAAATACAGGAGGACAAGGATACAATTTCCAAACAGCTAATAGAATTTTCATTACCACTCCAACTTGGAATCCAGCTTTAGAACATCAAGTTATTGGAAGATCTCATAGAACTGGGCAGACTAAAGAAGTACATGTTACAGTTCTTGCAATTGCAAATGAAGACGCCAATTTTCCTTTCATTGAAGAATACATTTTATCTCTTCAAGATTCAAAACGCAAACTCATATCCAATGTTTTAAAGAACACAACAAAATTTACAGAAATAGGGAAAATATCACAATCTATTACATTTAACGATGTTAGTAAAATGTTCAAAAATAAAATCAAAAATAAAATGTTATGTATATAAATGAGCGCATTCGCTTCACTTCCCGTTGCTGGTGATGTATACACAGATGAAATATTAGCAAAAACAAGAGTATATACAGAAGGTACGATAGTAATTGCAAATACAAGCGGAAGCACAGTTGGTTCATTAACACAGTCAGGTATTTCAGCTGGCGGAACTGATAGAACATGGGCTGATATTGTTGCCGGAGTAGCCGACACAGCTAATACATGTTTAGGAAATTCAGCAACAGCAACAGCATTGCAAAATTCAAGAACTATTGGTGGTGTAGCATTTGATGGAACTGACAATATAAATTTACCTGGTGTTAATTCAATAGGTAACCAAGCAACAACAGGAAATGCAGCAACTGCAACAATACTTGCAACAGCAAGAAACATTGGCGGTGTATCATTCAATGGTTCTGATGCTATAGATTTACCGGGTGTAAATACAGCAGGTACTGTAGACACATCTGGAAATGCAGCAACTGCAACTGCATTAGCAACAGCAAGAACAATTGGCGGTGTATCATTTGATGGTTCTGCTCCTATAGATTTACCCGGAGTGAATACAATAGGTAGCCAAGCAACAACGGGGAATGCAGCAACTGCAACTGCATTAGCAACAGCAAGAACAATTGGCGGAGTGTCTTTTGACGGTTCTGCTCCTATTGATTTAGCTGGAGTGAATACAACAGGTAACCAGAACACAACAGGTTCAGCAGCAACTTTAACAACTGCAAGAAATATTGGTGGTGTAGCATTTGATGGTTCTGCTCCTATAGTTTTACCCGGAGTGAATACAACTGGTAACCAAGCAACAACAGGAAATGCAGCAACTGCAACTGCATTAGCAACAGCAAGAACAATTGGCGGAGTGTCTTTTGATGGTTCAGAAAACATTAACTTACCTGGTGTCAATGGAACAGGTAGCCAAGATACTTCAGGAAACGCTGCAACTGTTACAAATGGAGTATATACAACAGGAGATCAATCAATTGGTGGAAACAAAACATTTTCAGGAGCAACAACAACAGTTTCAGGTAATTTAGTTGTAAATGGAACAACCACTACTGTTAACACATCATCTATGCAAGTCGAAGACCCAATCATTAAATTAGGTCACGGAAATGCCGCAAATTCAGTGGATTTAGGTTTCTATGGTCAATACGCTGATTCAGGTACCAAATATGCTGGTTTAATTCGCGATACAGCTGGTGGTTTTAAATTCTTCGAAGGTATCAGTACAGAACCAGCTGTTGGGAGTACACCAGCACACCAATTGATTGACAACGCTACACTCGGAAATGTCACTGCAGCAGCAATTACAGGATCAACCTTGAATGTAGCAGCAACAGCAGTTACAGAAACTAATTTAAATACTTCAACAACAACTCTTGATTCAATTGTACTAGGAACGTGGAGATTCTTGGTCTCAACAGGCGGCGCTCTTGTACTTCAAAATTATGCAAGTGGAACATGGACAAACAAACATATTTTCCGCGCATAGATAAGAAAAGCTTATTATTTTTATATTATAATATCAAAATGAACATAAATACAGAAATTGATAACGAAGACACTTTGTTATCAAGTGCTGATGATGATTGGGAAAAACTTTTAAACCAGGCAGAAACAATAAGAAATACTATAAAAGTTTATTCTGGAAACCCATTGGATAATTTGAATTGGAACAAATTATTGGGAAGTATATATTCTAAAGAAAAAATTGCAACTGACAATTGGGAAAAGATAGTACAACAAATCTTGAAACAGACTAAACTTCAAGATTTAAGCAATGTGAAACCGAGGATTTTAGAAGAAGAAGTTGTAGAACTACCAGATAAATTACCTAGAAATTATGAAGATTTTGAACTTTGTTCAATAGATTTAAACGATTCATATAATGGATACATTGTTTCTTCTTCTGGAAGATACGATTCGTCAAATTTTAATTTTGCTCCTTCAATTTATTTAAGTAATTCTCTTTGTGATCCAACATTCATTGGTATAATTTCATACACTAACAAATATAAACTTTCAAAAACTTTTAAAGAAAGTGGAATTGCTGTTGTATCAACAGGTCAAACAACTATGTGGGTTTGTGATGTAGATTTGCCTATAAATAATGGAGATTTAATTACTACTTCTTTAATACCAGGAGTTGGTCTAAAACAAATAGACGATATAATGAGAAATTGTACTGTAGCAAAAGCAACAATGTATTGCGACTTTGAACCAAAACAAATGCCAAAAAAGAAATATCCTCCACGTTCATTTGATGAATTTGGAAGACCTATATACTTTTTCGAAAATGAATTAGAACCCTCTTATAAGATGAAATATATAAACCTTGTAGGAGATGAGATATCATTTGAAGAATACTCAAATGCAAAATCTAATGTGTACAGAATTGCAAAGATTTGCGTAAAACTTTAATGTATGATTCTTTTCAATATGTTTTCCAGATGTATTGAAATGTCTTTTCGTTTACGTCGAACATTCATTATTGGTTTTTTGTTTAACATCTCCTTTGATGGTCTTCCAATAAAAGGAATTCCGGAACTTTTTGTATCTAAATGATAATTTGCCGGAATTTCGAAAAAACAACACATGTTATTATAATTTATCCCACCTTTATTTGAAAAGTTCCAACATCCAGGTGTTAGAGGGTTTACTATCGTTTTACCAAAACAATCTTTATCTGTTACATTTGTAGATCCAGGTTTATGTGACCACGTTTTTGAATAATTGTACACCTGTCTTAAAAACCTTTTTGGATCTTCTTGAAGATTGCAATTTTCCTTTATTATATTTATTATATCAACTCCATACTTCTCAATAAATTTAATAAATAAATCAATCCATTGTTTATTAGTTTTGGGAACATTATGTGAATTAAAATATTTTCCAATTTTGTCATATATTCTTAATAGTCTATTATCCTGACGAGCGAAATGAAAATCCCGTCCTGGAGAAACCATCATCAAACCTTTGTAATGATTCGGTCTACATCTATGTTCTTTTCCATCTTTTATAGACAGTAACTTAATATGTTTATTATCTAACAGAACTCCTTTTTTTACAGCACTGCATGATAATCGATTATTATTTGTTTGTCTATTATTTAAGATGCTTGTATACTTATGATAATAACCTGGTTGTGGTTTTGAACTTCTTGCTTCATTATGCAAATCGTCGATCATATACGCATAACAATTATGTGTTCTCAAAACATTGTTTCTACTTCCTACATTCCATTTACGTGGCATATAATTTGGTTCACCACTTGGACTATATGAACACGGCAATGGTTTTTGATATTCACACAACATATCGTATAATATATTAAAGAATTATTTTTTAATAATATTATATAACATGACTCTATTTTATAGCAACCGTTGTAAATTTTCACAACAATTTATAAACGAATTAAAATCTCATGATGATATAAACTCATCTATTCAACTTGTTAATATTGACAATCCCAATATTGATTTGCCCCCATTTATAAGATCTGTTCCATCAATGATTATTGAAAATAATCTCATTTCTGGAAAAAGTTTATTTGAGTGGCTAAAAAGCAAAAAACAAGAAAATGATTTATTGCCCCCTGCTTGTGAACCAGGTTCTGAATGTGAATTCTCTTTCATTTCAGGTGATGAAGCAGGGATGTCAACAAAAAATTCTCCTTTCACGTTCATTGCAAACAATGATTGTGCAACAATCCAAGCACCACAAGAAGAATCAAGAAAGCAAAACAATTTAGCTGATAGGATGGAAATGCTCCAAAAAGAGAGAGAAGGACAACTTCCTGCTTTTCAACAAAGAATATAATTTAGTTTATTGCGTGTGACTTCAATGAGTACTCATTAATTTCATCATCATCTAAAATGAATGGATCTGTTGTGTTATGCGGATGTGATTCTATCAAAAATTCATCTTTTTCAACCGTTTGTTGCATTTTTGACATATTATATATTTTTATTTTTATACCCTTTATTAATTATTTCCCCCATATAATTTCAAATTTATTTGATTCGGATTCTTCTTTTGGGTTAAAACCTTCAAAATAAACATCATTTGAACTGCACATGTTGAAAAATTTCAAATTCAATTCATTTTGAAAATCTAATATTATTTCCAATACTTCTCCAACATTGAATTTGAAATTTTTCGTTTTATATACCTTTTCAAAATTTAAATGCGGATAAACGAATATAATTTCACTTCCTTCATATCCTATCTGTTTCAAATTTTTTATTGTTAAATAGTTTTCACATTGTTTCGTAAATGATACATCTAAGAGTACTTCTTCAATTATTTCATAATGATCATTCCAAATATTATTTAGTTTTATTCCATCTGCACAAGCTATTGTTGTATTGAATTTTCCCATCTTTTTCAAAAGACTGTTTTTATCTTTATGTCCTTTTTCACTTATCTTTTATAATATTCAGTAAATTATAAGTATTATTCATGATTAAACATAAGCCGGTTTATACAATAACACAAAAATTGATTTCACAATCTCTACAAGTGTATGATAATTGCGAATTTGGGCTACCCAACAACGGGGATGTTGCTGCGACAGACTCAAGAAAACCAATTATTGCAATTTCTTTTAGTCAACCTTGCAATCATTCACCTATTGGAACAAATATTGGTTTGGCCTGGGCAATTGCAGAAGATATAAGACAGAATGGTCAAAGAATTATCATTGCTCAATGGGATGTTGCTGTTGTTTTAGTTAATTTTTTCAACATACCTGTCCAGGTTATTTCATGGCGAGAAGAAGGCTCATTTTTGAATACAAGAGCGGTTGCAAATTACTTTTCAAATTTTTCCAATTTTGGAAAAGATGTTGTTATAGTAACTTGCCATCAACATATGTTAAGAGCTATCAAAATAACTGAATGTTTTGGCTTTAACCCAGTTGGCTCTTTATCAACATTGAACCATATTCCCTGGAAGTTGTTCGGATGTGATGAAAATGGTTATGAGTCCGCTCATAATAAATCTCTATGTTTTCTATATGAAATTTGAAATCACTTGGTATCATTCTCTAATATCCTTTACAGACGATTTCTTATTTAGAGAAATATTATTTGAGTTGTTGTTACTCGATGAAGAATTGGAAACCTCGTTTGGCTTAAATCTTCTTTGTTTGATTTTATTTAATCTGTTTATCTCGTTGAATCCAAACTTGAATGCATCGCAATTGCTCTTCAATAACATTTCTTCTGCGGTAGATACTACATGTTTATGTTTAGGGGTAAAATATTTCAAAATATCATACGTTAAATCAAACCTACTTTGGAAACTAATTTTTGTGAATCCTGGTATTGATTGCGAACACTTTATTATCAATTTTTTAATTGCCTCAGATAATCTCTCTGGTATTTCAATTCGTTTCTTTCTTCTTATACCAATAATTTTTACTTTCTTTGGTTTTATGTATATTTTCATTTGTCTTTATCATAAGTGATAAGTTTAGCCCAATAAAAATAATAATAAAGAATATGGTAGATATTCTTCGAAATGATATTATATTGAAAAACTATGATCACAACATATCTATTAAAGATGTTCTCACTGACAAAACCAAAACCAGAATTGCTCACTTCTGCGATGGACCTGTTTCAGGATATAATCATCATTTCAACAACTCGTTTATATTTTCAAATAAATTGAAAGATTTAGGTTACGTGCTCATTGACAATTTCAATGACTTTTTTAATTTATTACAAAACGATAATCATGTTGGGGTTTTGGGATATTGTGGTCATGGTTTGCAAACCCAATCTAACACTGAATCTGATGGAACAAGCGAACAATGTATGCTGAATGACATACAACTAACCAATCTTGTAAATTCTATTAATAATAATTCGCGATTAATTGTCATTCTTGACTGTTGCTATTCCGATGGTATGATAAATTCAATTCCGTCCAATGTTTCTGTATTCAGTGCTGCAAGAGAACATGGTCCTGATGAATACAGATATGCCCATTATACTGGGGATGGTGGATTCATGTCTTGGAATTTTTATAATATTTCATTACAGCACGCAAGATGTAATAAAAAATTAAATGATTTACTTGGAAAATATCATATTGATATTGAAGAATTAGCCAAGCCACGATGTTTAGGTAATGATAAATTATGTTTTTAGCATGTTCGTTTTCAAAGCGGAACATTAACTTTAAATAAATATACCACATAAAGAAAGACAATACCTTACGTATAAAGAATCATGTCTAGCAGCCAGAATACTGTACACCAGCTCCTCGAACACTTGTCCTCTCATCCACCTTCTTATCATGAGGTTGAAACTTCTAAAAGAATTACAGAATGTGTTATCAATAGACCGATTAAACAAAAACAAATACGGCCACCGCGCCCACTTACATCATCCATGCTTTACTTCAAAGAACACAAGGACGGTCTCATCAATGCGGGGTATACAATGAAAGATGTGCGCTCTGCGTTAACAACATCTTGGCGTGATCTAAGTGATGAAGAGAAACAGCCTTACATACTATCTGCTGCAACACTAAAGGAAGCGTACAATATGGAATTAGATAAGTTAGATAACTTAGATAAGTTTGGACCAAAGCGTCCCAAAACATCATACCAACTTTACAGCGATACGCGCAGAGCCGGTCTTATCAATGATGGTTATACGACCAAAGATGTATCGCTGATGATTGCAAAGTCTTGGTTTCAACTCAGTGATGAAGAGAAAGAGCCTTACGAAATATCTGCTGCATCGCTAAAGAAAACTTACAATATCGAATTAGAGAAGTGGGAAAAAGAATATACACCTTAGAACAATTCACAGTTCGTTAAAACAATTCGTTTTGAAGTTTAATCCATACTTGTTCATTTACACTCACTGCTAACAATCCTTTTATACGCCTGTTTATCATAGGAAATGGTATATTTATTTCTATTCTATCTCCATCATCAATATATTTTCTTATTAATATGTACAATTTCTTAACTGGTTCATATCTAGGTGTTAATTCAAAATGAGAAAGTTGTTTTAAAACCTCTTTAATTTCTGTTTGACGTTCTTCTTTTGTTCTATAAATTATTTCTCTTCTTGGTTTTTTTTGCATATTTAATATATCCGTAAAATTATTCTGCTAATTTAATGCGACGTGTATTATCTGAATCTGATATATCTAAAAAGCAATTGCGGAACAATATAGCTAAAAGGTCAATATCATTAAGTAATTACAAATATTTTCCAAAAGCAAAATCTATACTTATGTTTTCTGGAGTTGTCACTTCCACATTACACATGGATATTGAAAGTCATGTTTTAATTACCAGTGCTTGTGTAATGGCATATATATTATCGATCGGTACAGAAAATACTAATATTCTTGATAAATGGAGATTACAAGAGGCTGAATATGAAGACAAATATGACCCACCTAGTCCAAAGTTGGTCTTTAAATCTTCTGATCACAATGCCCATATTTTATGGCTTATAGGTGCAATTTTGTTAGATTGTAGTTCAGACCCAAATATTATAATTTACAGTAGGGTAATCAAAACATTTGCTGCATTATTGCATTTTTTACATAAACGAAGTATTCCAAATGGAATAATTCTTTCTTCGATGCTTGTTTTTATATTTGACGATAACTCAATAATATTGAAATTTGCTGATTTATCTGTTTGGATCGCTTGCATTTTGCATTTTGTTGAAAAATAAAATCCCGTTTACTTAAAGAATAAGTTGGGTTTATATAACATGGAAGGATCAGGACAGGGTCAAGAACAAGAACGTGGTATGAGCAAGATTTATAAAATTGTTTTTCATTTAAATGGAGTCAAACATATTAAAATTGGAGTTACTCAAGTGAACCCATCGACACGCCGTCCTGAACAAGTATATGACGAACTCTGTAGGAAATTTGAGGGTGTCGGTTCTATTGTAGTTGTTATTGAATATGATTGCCCTAGTGCACATGATGTTGAACAAATAATAAAACAGATTTGTATTAATATGAGAAGCAACATTGGACTATATCCAACAGAGATTTTTAAAGGACAATATGAAGACGAAATAGATGATTTAATTCAAAAGAAGTCACAAGATTATTCGATCACTGGAAAAAAACAATATACTCTACCTAAAAGATCAATATATGTTCAACCAGATCCAACATATTCAGACACGGAATCTGAAGAAGATAGTAGGGCATTCGCGACTGGGTGCGCGCGGATGCCCAGCAACAGGACGACGCGTCGGGGCTGGAAGACGCGCTGGAAGGGTTCTCCACAGCGGCGGTGGCAGTCGAAGAGCAGCGGATGCTGACTACGCACTGGAAGGTGAATGACGGAGAGATCTGGGAGGTCATGCGGCGTGCAATCACCGAGATAATAATAAATATAAAAACCACATAAAGATAACCTTTACATATAATAAAGAAAATACACAACACTAAAGGCGTACGTTTGGTAATGCAAAAAGATCTAAACAACCCAATTAAAATATTCGAAACAAGTGGAGTACCAGAATTTCGTAAGGAATTTGATTTGAAGTTAAAGAATTTAGAAACGGTTAAAGTTCCTTATTATATAAACCCAGGTGATATTGTTTATTATAACACAGGATATAGGTTGAGCACTATGTACATTGTAAACGATGAAAGGAAGTTAATACACGATGAAGATGGTCCTGTAGCAGAATATGATGCGATATACATACATTCAAAGTATAATAAAGGAGTAACAAATATGGAAAAGAAATATGCGGTGATATTAGAAGATGCAACATTTAGACATGATTGTTCGCTTCCAGTGAATCCAAATGATGAAATGATAATTCGTGAGTTTGGTGAGGAATTACCAGCTGGTATGAAAATATGTATATCATATTTTTGGGATGATGAGAATCCTAAAGGTTATCCGTGGTATTTGATTATCGAAGGCAAGGTGAATATACCAATGATGTACGAAGATGAAGATGACGAAGGTGATTTTTGTGAGATAATGTACAATGGTACATTTGGAAAGTTTAAATCATATTGTAATCCGAATGGAAAAAATTACACAGTTGATGATATATTAATGGCTATTAATGGGAATGAAAAACATTTACATAAATGTGATCTTCAAACTCAAGATATTGCACCCGTAAGGTCAGACTCACAAGACCATACGGGTATCAACAAAATAGAAGAAGCTCTGAAAGTTAGCGCACACGATGCAAAGAAAATATTTGAAGCAACCTCAATCACGTTTACTGTAAAAGTATGTGGTGATGAGCCAGCATTTGAAATAAATGGAGAATCTATTGAATTACCCTTTGGTTACCCAGAAGATTCATGTGATGGATTTGATCCTCAGGATGCTTTTGAAGATGTAGCAAAATATTTTGTCAATCTAGAAACATTATATTGGTGGGATAGAGAAGCTTCACATTATTGTGAGGAAACTGTTAAATGGGTATTTGAATTTCCTAATCTAAAAGATCTGTACATTAGGGATTGTCAAGGTGGGTTCAGTTCAGATAGTCAGACTTTTAAAATTCATCGCATACCCAACTGGTGAACACATGAAATTCAAGAATATTCTCATTCGAATGGAAAAAATTACACGGTTGATGATATATTAATGGCTGTACAGTAGGGATTGCCAAGGGGGGTTCAGTTCACATAGCATGACTTTTACTATTCATCGCATACCCAATTGGCATTAATAATTTGATATGAACTTCTGGAACTAGAATTTATTTTATAACTATACATTAAATGTCAAACTATAGAAAATATGAACTGAATTTAGAAAAATCACCAGATGATTCAAGAGATTGGGTCATTGAAAGTATTATGAAACAAAACTTTTACCCTGATGGATGGGATCTTCGATTTGATTTACCAAAGATAAGAGATCAGGGTAGATATGGAACTTGTGCTGCACAAACGGCTGCATGTATGAAAGAATGGCAAGAGAAAAAAGATATACAATATTCGGGTTACATGAGTCCTCAATTTGTATATTCTTTAAGAGAGAATAAGAATTCACCCGGCATGTATTGCAGAGATGTTATGAAAATATTGTCAAACAATGGCATATGTACAGAAGATGAGTTTCCTTATGAAACATTAGGAGAACCTTCTGAACAAATTATTGAAAAAGCAAAAAACCACATCATAAAAGGATATGCTAAAATAAACACGGTAGAAGGTTTAAAGAAAGCTTTATATAAATATGGACCTTGTTTAATAGCAGTTCCAGTATATAATAAAGGTAAAATGATGTGGAAACCAGAATATAAAGGACAAGAAGTTCAAGGTGGTCATGCTATGACAGTTGTAGGTTATGGAAATAATAATTTTATTGTTAGAAATTCATGGGGAGATGATTGGGGAAATAAAGGCTATTGTAAATTTCCATTCAAAGATTGGGGTTGCCAGTGGGAAGTATGGTCAACAGTTGATGCAGAATCAGAAGAGCATCCCAAGAGAAAAGTAAAAAGATACACTTTCCTCTGCTGCCAATAAATAAAATGTAGTCTATGTTATGTTGAGTAATTCAACAGCAGTCAAAAAGCCTAAACTAGAGCGCGTACCTCCAGGTAAGAGAATTTGTAAAATTCCAAGAAATGGAAACTATTATATAAAAGCTGAAGTAAAATTGCAAGATATGTCTCGAGGAAACAAAAACGTCGCAATTCTTACTGGTATCGATCAGGACTGGGATATAATACTGAAAACAGTACATAAATGCTCAACTTTAGAAAGAAATTCAAAAAAATGCCAACGTCCAAAAGTGGAAATAATCCATTATGAAGATTTTGAGTTAGGCTGTATCAAGGTTGACTGGTTGTTTGAAAACAATTGAAATTATTTTACTAACTCCCCGCTATTATTATAGATCCAACATTTTATTGAATTTCGATCCTTCCTTGTACGGCAATTCACTACGTGAATTTCCTTTGGGGAACACCCTTTGGGTGTTCCTTAAAGGCAGTTGTCGAAGACAATTGCCTGCTTTTCTGCTCCTCACATCATAATGTCCATCATCGAACACATTAAATGTTGATCTCACCAACATATCATTTTCACATTTATTTGATTGTTCCTCATTTATTGTACAATACATTTCGTCCATTAAATTGGAAGCAGAGCGAATCGTTTTATATATTATATTATCAACCGGTTTCATAACAAATCTTTCTCCATTATAGACTGCG
>MDTC01239334.1_pt1 | contig 12349 bp, 2 predicted proteins | sample 811181 | NCBI WGS metagenome assembly MDTC01 (sample SAMN05326644, study PRJNA326480) | marine metagenome | isolation source: seawater | place: Pacific Ocean: North | collected 2011
AAGAGGGGAGTCCGCCCGTCCCGCTGATGAATTTCCTCAACCTTGGATTGGCCTTGGGGGCTGCAGCCTTTCTGATCCCTCTTCTTATTCATATCTTCAACCGAAGCCGTTTTCGGGTCGTCCAGTGGGGAGCGATGCATCTTTTGGAATCCGTTTTACGAGTGAATCGCAAGCAGGTACAGCTCGAACAAATCATTTTGCTGATCATTCGATGCGCCATACCCATTCTGCTCGCACTCTGTTTGGCTCGCATGGTGGTGACCGACTGGAGCGCTTTCATTCACCGCATTCTGCTCCCTCTGTCCGCGCTGGGATTTCTCATCATGGTCGCCCTTTTTCCCAAGTTCGGAAAGATTTTCGGCCTCCTTTGCGCGGTCTGCCTGCTCTATGGGCTCGCCGGAGAATTCGGCCTAGTGGGGCGTGGGTATGCCGGGAAAAACGTAACCAGCGAATCCATGGAAATCCCTTCGTCCTCAGTGGTGCTCCTCGATGACAGTTTTTCCATGAACGCCAATGGGGGGTTTGCAAAAGCAAGCGCCTTCACGGAAGGCTTTTTGAAGAAACTTCGCAAAGGCTCGGAAGCTTCGGTGGTGAGGATGGGGGGAAGCCCCTCACCTCTCTTTCCCAAGCCCACCTCCGAAACGGAAACCCTTGGGGAAAGATCCGGTCAACTCCTCGCATCCTATGATCGGTTGGACTTGGCGGGAGCTATGGAAAGCGGTCTTGCCACGGTTTCAAAGGGAATCAACGCCAAACGCGAACTCATCGTACTTTCGGATTTCAGAAAATCGGATTGGGCGGACACCGGCAGTTCGTTCCTCAACCTGAAAAAGCGAATGAAGGCAGAGCCTCTCAAACCTGTCCTCACCTTTATCGACGTGGGAGGACCCGCGGAGGAAAATCTCTCCGTTGAGAAAATAGAGCTTTCGGCCCATTCAATCGGAATAGGCCAAAAAGTACTGATCCGGGCGGAATTGCGCAACCATGGCGCGGCCAGATACGAAGGAGATCTTGTGGTTCGGCTCTTTCTTAACGAAGAAAGCGAACCCGTGGATGAAACCGCGGTTTCCCTGGATCCCGGCGAAACCGGACAAGTGCTTTTCGCCTACAAGTTCGAAGAAGCGGGCTCGAGCGTTCTGACCGTTGAAATCGGCGCCAAGGATGCGCTTGACGAAGACAACCGAAGGTCCGCGTCGCTGACCGTTTTGGATCGGATCGGAGTTCTCCTCATTGATGGCTCCACTTCCGAAGAATGGCTCAGTGGTGAGACCGATTTTCTCAAGCTCGCCCTTACGCCCTTTGAGGAGGACCGCAAAGGCAAGAATCTCGAAACCAAAGACCTGATCGAGGCAAAGGTCGTGGAGTTGGGCAACTTCAACCCATCTCGTGATCTCGCCGATGATACCAAGGTGGTGGTTTTAGCCAATGCCGAAAAACTCGAGGAGGCTCAGGCCGAAGCCCTCCTTTCCTTCACACTCAATGGAGGAGGACTTTGGATTTGTCATGGGGATCAGGTGAATGCGGAGTGGTACAACCGTTCCCTTGGCCCGGATGGCAGCAATCTTCTCCCCCTGCAACTTCGTAACCTTGGTGGAAGCCTGACCGACGATTCCATACGCACTCGCGTAGTGGCCGCTCATTTTGATCATCCCGCTCTTTCGCTTTTCAACGATCCGCGGAACGGGAATTTGGCTGATGCCGACGTCTGGAGATGGCAAAGACTGGAGGAACCCCAAGACCTCATGGAAAAGGAAACGACCATCCTCGCTCGCTTCGAAACCGGAGATCCTTTTCTGGCCGAAAGAAAAATCGGCAAGGGATTGGTTATGCAAATGTCAACGAGTGCGGATGGGGACTGGAATAACTTTCCGGTGCGCGCTTGCTTCCTCCCATTGATTCAGCAGATTGCCTCCTATTTGGCCAACCAGGTAACCCCACCACGCAACCTACCCACGGGATCGACCATCACTCATTACTTGCCCGAAAGCAAGGCGGGTTCATCCGTAGAAATCCTCTGCCCCAACGGTTCCGTCGTTCAATCCAGAGCAGTCCGGCGCGGGTCTCAGTCGGTGGTCGAATTCCCCAACACCCGTCAGCCCGGAGTTTATCAAATTTCCGGAAGTGAGTTTGGGCCGATCAAATTCGTCGCCAACGCCTCACCCAGCGAATCAATGCTTGGAAGGATCGACCGGGAGGAAATTCGAGAACGCCTGGCAAGCCTAACCGAAACCGTTGATTTCATCGAAACTTCGGAGGCCAACCCATTGACCAAATACCTTGAAATCGATAGCGCTCGAACCTTTGGTCGGGAAACTTGGAAACTTCTTCTTGGGGTCGTTCTCGGTCTGGTCTTGCTGGAATTGATCCTGCAGCGCATCTTCGGAAGGGGGCGAGGGTGAATTCATCCGTCACCACCTTTTCCTTTGCGGGTGACCTGGATATCATCTGGGTAGCGGGGATCGCAATCGGTTTATCCATCCTGTCATGGTGGCTTTATCGCCTCGAAACAAAAAGAGAGGCAAGCCCTCCCCTGGACAAGCTCTTGCCTATTCTGCGCGCTCTCGCTGTTGCCTTGATCGTGATGATTCTCGCCGGTCCAACCCTCAGCAAAATAAGCAGGGAGGGTGAACTGGGCAAAGTGTTCGTGTTCCTGGACGGTTCCGAAAGTATGTCGATTAGGGACAAGCATATGTCTCCGGGCAGGAAATTGCTTTTGGCGGAAAAGCATGGATGGCTACCCAAGGATCAGAATTTGCTCGACCCTACCCTTCATGATGCCGCCGATCTTCTCGCCGATGCCCGCACGGAAATCGACCAGAGGCTTCAAGAAACCGAGCCCGATCTCAATGACCTCAGGTTAGACTTTATCAGGAAGGTCGATCGGGCGGCTGGCATGCTGGCCCAAAAAAGATACGAACTTCCTCCGTCTTCCGAAAAGCCATCCGTCCTCAAACACGAACTTTGGCTTGATCTCCAAGGTTCCGCAATTCGCGATCTCACTGGAAACGACAAATTCAAGAGCGAAGAGCCTGACTTCATTGGGTATCTCAAATCTGCGGAAAGTCCCATGAACGCCGGAGATAATTACGGGAGAAAAATAAGCGCCCTGATCATCCCTCCCGAGGATGGAGAATACGTTTTTTGGATTTATGCGGACGACGAATGCGTCCTTCGCCTGAACCCGGCGGGTCAAAGAACGGAAGGGGCTCGTGAAATCCTGAAGTCCCCAGACTACACGCAAGCCGTATGGCAGGAAAACCGTCGCTCCAAGCCCATCCCCCTTCAGGCCAATCAAAGATATTACTTCGAAATTCTCCACAAGGAGGGAAGCGGTGATGATTTTTGCGCGGTCGGCTGGACGTTGCCAAGCGGGAGGATGGAACGCCCCATACCCGGTCGCCGGTTCGTTTCACCCGCAGGTGGGCGGCAGGAAAGCTTCGACGACCTGCGCTCTCGAATCGAAGCCGATTTGATTCAGTCGGCCAAAGCTCTCCAAGCACCTCGGGATGAGGAAATGAAAACCGATTTCGCAGGTTCATTGAAAAGTCTTTCGGAAACGGCTCGGATTCATGAAATTCGTCTTCGCAGAACCTTTGATTACTACGCGGAAAGGCAAGCCCGCAGCGATAGCGTAGGGATTCGAGACGCCATTCTCGCCTTCGATCAATCGGCTCGCTGGCAAAGGGCGGTTCGTCTTCTCAACAAGCGGGATAGCGGGATTCTCAAACAGCTTGAGAAGACCCATCTTCTTGAAGTGCGTTCGCTCAGTGATTTCGATTCGCGGCGCCTTTGGGACAATTCGGATCAGTCCTCCCCTCCGAATGACTTTGGTGATTGCCCGGAAACCCGGAGAACCGACTTGGCTTCCTCAGTCCATGCGGTCACCAAGAACCGAACCGGAAATAACCAAAAAGACGGACAAAATCCACCTTCCGCGGCGGTTATCCTATCCGATGGTTTCCATAATTCGGGAGCATCTCCCTTGGAAGCGGCCAAGCTTCTTGCCTCCCGGGACATTCCCATCCACACCATTGGTCTGGGCAGTGAACTTTCACCTCCGGACCTCGCGGTGCTTATGGTCGAACATCCGGCGAAGATTCTCAAGGATGACCGCCTCCGCGGATCCATCATCATCAAAGACGAGCTCAGACCGGGAACCCCCTTTAAAGTCTCCATCGAAGACGAAAACGGTTCGGTCGTCTGGGAGGAAAAGTTGATTGGGAACAAACAGAGCAGAAGGAAAGTCGATTTTGATTTTTCCATCGAAAGCATGGTGGAGGAGCGCATGTCCGAACTCGGTTTGGACCGAAGCGTTGTGGTCAACGCCCTTCCCTTCCGCATGAAAGCCCGGGCTCATCCGGTCGAGGGAGAAGCCAGAGAGGACAACAACGAAAGAAGCCTTCGTTTTGATGCGATTACCAAAAGAAACAGGCTGCTGATCATAGACGGAAGACCCAGATGGGAAACGCGTTATCTTCGCAATCTCTTCCAGCGGGATGAGCGATGGGAAGTATCTCTGGCCGTGGCCGGGCCGGGAGCTTCCACAGATTCGCTTCCGAGAGGCGCGGGAACGGATGCCTTTCCCGAAGACAGACGAACCCTCTTTGCCTTCGACCTCTTGGTTCTGGGCGAAATCTCTCTCGAGCTCTTCAAGCCGGAAGAACTCGAATGGATCAGAGACTTCGTGGCCAGCCGAGGGGGCGGCCTAATTCTAATTGACGGTCCGCGTCAAAAGTTCCGAAACTACGCCAAGGACCAAGAGCACCCCATCTCCTCCTTGCTTCCCGTCAAGTGGGTCGAAGGCAGTCCCGAGAGGCTCGCTCCTCATTCCATGACCCTGACCGAAAGGGGCTTGGCGACCCAAGCTCTTTTTCTTCATCCGAAAGCGGAAAGAAACGCCGAGCTTTGGAGTTACCTTCCCCTTCCCGGCTGGGTCTCCCCCTCCCAAGCGCTTCCGGGAACCGAAGTTTTTCTGGAGGCCAAGCTCGACGCAAAGGGGGAAGACAAAGTTCCCCTTCTGGTCACCCGACAAGCCGGAGCCGGGAAGGTTCTTTACGCAGGATTTGACGGCACCTGGCGATGGCGACTTGAAGTGGCTGACGAGTACCACTTGAGATATTGGAATCAGGTCGCCTCCTGGATCATGGAGCAACCCTTCGCCGTGCGGGACGATTTCGTGTCCATTGATCCGGGTTCCTCCAGTTACCGGCCGGGAGAATCGGCGGAGATGCGCATTCGCGTACGCAATCGGGAAGGGAAGCCTCTGCAGGATCAGGATGCCCTTGTCGAGGCTTTGGTCTGGCGAGGCGACAAGGTCATCGCCACCGTTCCCATGAAGCTAGAACCTCAGTCCGGCGGACTCTTTTTGGGCGAAACGCCGGCTCTTCTTTCCGGGAGACATGAAGTGACGGTTCGAGTGGATGGCGTTTTTCAACCTGAGGAATTACTCAGCCGAGCGGAATTTCTCGTCGAAGAGCCCGACAGCCCCGAACTGCAAAACCTTACTTGTAATGAGGAGATGCTTCGGAAAATGTCTGAGTTCTCGGGAGGAACTTACCTCCGTGAAGAACAGATCGATCGACTGAATGCCTTGCTTAGACCCGTCAGCTCGGGACGCTTGGTAAAAAATGAGATCGCCTTGTGGCAAAGCTATTGGTGGTTTGTTCCCATCATATTATTACTGGGCTTGGAACTTTTCCTAAGAAAAAGAGCGGGCATGCTTTAACTGAAAGAAAAAGGCAACCATGAGTGTTCAATTGGATCCAATCATAAGAAAAAAATTAAGGGATTTCGGCAGACGTCGCCTCAAGCTTATTTTTCTGCGGGGACTTTGCTCCGGCGTAGTCAGTCTCTTGGCGGTCTTTTCCTGCATCGCCCTGGTCGACTACCTCACCCAAGCCCGAATTCCCGATGACTTAAGATCGGTCATATCCTATTGCGGGTATCTCGTGGTCTTCCTCGCCATCTGGAAAACCTGCGCCCGCCTCTTGTTGGACCTTCCGGGTCAAAGGCAAATGGCACGACTCATCGAACAAACCTCCCCGGAATTTCACGAAGACCTGCTTTCAGCGGTTGAACTAGGCGGAGAAGAAGCGCGAATCGCGGATTCCGAGGCTTTCCGCAATCTCGTTCAGAAAGACGTTGCCTCTCGGATCAAAGATCTCGACGTCACCCAAATTCTCCCGATTGCCCGGCTTCGCCGTTGGCTTTTTTCGACCGCAGGCCTGGTGGCCCTCATCATCGGGCTTCTCACCATCCCCGAGTTCGGCATGCAATTCCAGCGTCTCTTTGGTCGGGCTCTTCTTCCGGGAGCAAACATCGCTCCGGTCACCGACCTGCAGGCAACCATCCTGGCCCCATTGGATTCGACCCGCATGACCCCCCGCAACGAGCCTTTGCGATTTCTCGTGGAAATCGATGGGGAGCGCGAGGACCTTGGACGGATTGAAATTCAAACGAGAATGCTAAACAAAAGGCAAAACCCCTTGGTCATGTCGCCTAGGCAGAACCAAAGGTTTTCCGTCGATTATAACGTTGGCCGGGAACCCTTTGAGTTTCGTATTCTTGAAGATGGCGCCCCAATTGCCATGAAATGGGGCTCGGAACTTTCCCAATGGTTCAACATGGAGGTCGCTTCCCGACCTTACGTCATCTCCTACGAAAAGACCTATACCTATCCCTCGTACACCAGACTGGAACCGAGCTCCTCAAATGATCAGCGAGGAGACTTGCAGGCTTGGGAAGGAACCGTCGTGGAACTTTTGCTTCATACCAACCAAGCGGTAGGCAGCGGACAGCTCAAACTTGATTTGGTGGGTGCCGAAAGCTCTCCCGTACCGCTTGAACCAGTTTCCGGAGGGATGGGTTTAAGAGCGGAAATTCCTCTGCTTCGATCAGGAACTTATCGCGTGGTTGAAGTGCGATCGACCGATACGGGGTGGAACGGCAAGCCCTCTCAGGCCTTCGAAATCATTGCGCAACCCGATGAATCGCCGCAGATTCGGATTGTCGATCCGAAAGAGCGCTCTCTTCTTCTTGCAACCGACGATATCCTGCCGCTTTCCTTCTACGCCCAGGATGACCTTGCATTGGAAAGCATTGCCTATCTCGTTCGGGTAAACAATCGGCCCTGGATCAAGTTCGATTTGCCTGGCATTGAACAACCCATCGACCGAAAAGAAGCTTTGGCTCAGTTCGATCTCGATCTGCTGAAGCTAAAATTAAACCCCAACGACAAGGTGTTGGTCAAATTCGTCGCAAAGGATCGCAAGGGGACTCATTCCGAATCGGAAACTCTTGAGTTATCCATCATATCCAGGGACCTCGACCTTTCGGCGACCGAGGTTCTGAAATTGGAATCCATGATGGTGAACGGACTTCGAGAGCTTTCCTATGCGGCCGAATCTCGGTCCAAGGAAGGAAACGCCCTCTCCAAGTCCTTCAAGGAAAAGCGTTGGGTCGGACCCACGGGCAATCTTCGGGAAACGGCGCTTTCAATACGCGAAGAAGCCGAGCTCCTTTACGAAAAATCTCTTGCGGTCCTACCTGCAATGCCCCGAGGCGCGAACTCCTTTGAAATCTCCTTCCTGGCTCGAGCGGTCAATGGCTTGGTTCATCACCAAGCGGATCAAGCCCTCCTGGAGGCTGACTTGGTGAGTGATGCCGCGGATCCTAAGGCGAAAGAAGCCGCAATCAGAGCATTTCAGACCAAACTCAATGAGGACAAGAACCGGCTTGGCAATCTTCGCAACGTGTCTCAGGACAACTTGGACCACCAGATTCGAGCAGTGGGCGCGGGTTACTTAAGCAAACTTCTTCAAAACCAAAAGGACTTGGTCGAATCCATAAAGAAAACTTTCAACGCTCGGGTGGTTGCCCGCAGGCAAGAGGTTTCCTTCAAACATTGGCAAGTAATCGCAAAACTTTTCAAGCTTGGTAGAAGCTCCTTTCAGGGCCCCATGAAAAACGTCGAGCGGATGGAAGCTTCGGTCAAGGAAGCAATTGAGTCCGAGTCTCCGGATCCGGGAAAAATTTCTCAGGAAATATCTATGTGGAATGAGAGGCTACGCCAATTCGAAAATCAGCTTTTGGGCATGCTTCGTGGGAATGTCAAGAATTTCAAGTCATCCAGACAAAACCTGATTTGGAACGTAAACGCCTCCTGGGAAGAGATCAGCGAACTGCACCGTCGGTTTTCCCAGTACGAAAACGATACCCAAGACAACGATCCTTTGATTAACTTGATTGGCCAAAGACAAATCCCTTCAGTCGTTGCGTCCTTGCAAGGACGAGCCCGACTGGAAGAGCGACGGAAAGAAGCAGACTCCCGATTCGTCAAGGATCTCGGACAATTTGCAAGAGGCCTGAGGAGGATGGGAGACGCTCTTCGCCTTCAGCTCCAAGAGAACGAAAGACCCATTGGGCAAGCGGAGGGGTTCAAGGAGATGACCGGCCTGCTGCGCATTATCGAAACCTATCACGACCTGACGGAAGCACTTTCCTTGGCCAATTCGATCGGGCAACGAGAGAACTGGGAAATGGGTCAGTCCGATGCTCTGGCCGAGCGTGCGATCGAATGGGGGGCGACCACCGCTCCATGGCGCCCATTGGCCGATCGAATCCTGGGTATGCCCGTTCAACTGGTCGATGGTTCGGTGGAAAACCGCGACCGGGCTTCCAAGGTCATGCGTGATTTGCAAAACCGTCCCTTCGTCAAGCAGATCGATCAGGAAATGGAGCGCCGAACCAGAGAGCCGCAGAAACCTCCCCGATCGGCAAGCAAGCAAGTCAAACGCATTCAGGAAGAACTCAAGTTCGTTCTTTCCCTGCTTAAGCCCGCTGTCCGAGAGGCCCGCAAGAGGCTCGATGCACTCGCCCCTTCTCTTGCCGAGCTTGCCCGGGCTTTGGCGGTAAAGACGCGTAGTTTGGAACTTGAATCATCTGAGATTCTGGAAAAGGGGATAAAAGAGGAGTTTCGGAAAATGACCTCCACTTTGCAAAACGAACAAAGGGCTCTGGGCAAGGAAATCGGGCTCTTTAACGAAGCTCTCCGCCAAGAGGCGAACATTCAAAACCTTTTGGACGAGGAGGGACGTGAAATTGCCCGCGATGCCGATGATGCCGCCGCATTTCTCCAAGCCAAGGAGTTGAGCATCGAACAGGCCATCGAGCAGTCCTTGCAATCACTTAACTTTACCGACCAAAACAGCGCTCTCGCAAAAGCCCGAGATGGACAGGGACAACTCGCAGAATTCCTCGAAGCCCTGGCCGAACATTTTGAAGGCATCAAGGAAGGGAAGGACGTGGCTCAAACCCGAGAGGAGTTGCGTGCGACGGAAGAGGAGATCGGGACGAAGGACGAAATGGAAAAACGATTCGAAGAAGCCAAAAGGCTAGCCGAATTGGCCCAACTTCCGGCCGAAGAACTTTTGGCCGAATTGGAGAGGGAACTGACGGTCAACGAACCCATGCAAAAGGAACTGGCTCAAATTGAGGAAGACATTATCGAGCAAGTCGAGGAGAACCTGCAGGAAGCCGCTCAGGAGGAAAAGGAAATCGCCCAGGAAGTGGAGAATTCGGATAAGCAAGTCGCGCAGAAAAAAAAGGAGTTGGCTAAGGAATTGGCCAAACTGAGCAACGAGATCGAGAAACTGGCGGACCAAGAGGTGGAGCGGGCCGCCGATCTTGCCGAAAAAGCCAAGGCAGGTATGGCGGAGGAGAGCCTTGAGGATTCAAGCGATACGCTCGAGGACATTGCCCAAGACCTTAAAGAGCAAGCAAAGCCTGAGAACACCGCATCCGATCTCTCCGAAACCGCGGAGGAGCTGGCTCAGGCTTTGGAGGAAGAGGCCGCAAACCTACAAATCGCGGCGGAAATGGCAAAGGAAGTTTCCGGGCTCACTCCAGAAGAAGCCAAAAGCGAGTCGGAGGAAGCGGAAAAGGAGGCTCGGGAAACAAGGCAATCTGCCCAAGAACTTGCGGAGGAAGCGGAAATCGCTCAACAGGAAGCCAAGCAAGCGAATGACGATGCGGTCCAAGAAATTCAGGAAGCCCTAGACGCGCGGACGGAGGCCGCCCAAGCGTTGAGCAACCTTAAGGAGCAGGAAAAGGATGCAGCCCAAAAACCAAATGATCCGGAAGCGCAAAAAGCCGTCGAAGAAGCCAAACTTGAAACAAACGAAGCTCAGGAATTGGCTGCAGAAAAGATGAGCGAAGCAAAAGAGTCTCAGGCCAAAGCTCAAGAATTGAACCAAAAAGCGAACCAAGCGGAGAAGCTCGCCCAAGAAGCTCAGGTCGCCGCCGAACAAAAGGAGGCCGAATCTTCCTTTGCCCAAGAAAGGGCCGAGTTGAGCCCACCTCAACTTGCAAACGCCAACACAGACGCCGAGCGGGCCCAACAGGAAGCGGAAAAGGCTGCAAAGAAAGCGGAGCAGTTGGCTCAACAAGCCCAAGAGATTTCCGATCGTCTCTCTCAGCTTGAAGAGGAAGCGGAACCGCAACTCGACGCATTGGCCAAGGCTCAGGATGAGCAAATCGACCTTGGACAGGATCTGGTCGAAGCGGCCGAGGATTTGGCCCGCGCCGCCAGGCATGAGGAGAGGCTCGGAAATGAGGCGTCCGCGCAAGCCTTGGAGGAGATTGCGGATGGTACGCAAGACGCTGCAACGGAGGTAGCGGAAGCCGCTCAGGAACTCCAGAACGAGGCCCTTGCCCAACAGCTTGAGGAGTTGGGCGAAGAAGCGATCGAACTTGCGGAAAGCCAAACCGTTCAAGAGGCTTCCGATCACGTCCCACTTGCCCAAGAAGCTCAGGATGAGTTGGAAACGGCCGCCCAAGAAGTTCGGGAAATCGTCGACTCCAACCCTTCCTTTGAAGAGATTGCTCAAGCCGCACAGGAATTTTCCGATCAGGCCCAGAAAGTCGCGGATGATTTTGCCGAGGCCGCGCAAGAAGCCCAACAAATGGCCAAACAGGCGGAAGAATCCTTTGAGCAAGCCCAAGAACTTGCCAAAGAGGCTAGGGAAAACACTCAAGCCGCTCAAGACCAAGAAGCCGCTTCGCCCAATGATCCCAATGCCCAAGAACTTGAACCCGCCAACGAAGCATTGCAGCTCGCGCAAGAAGCCGAGCGAGACGCTTTGGCGGAAGTGAAGGCAGCCAAAGAAGCATTGAACGATGCCAACGAGCTGGCTGAAGCCGGGTTTGAGACCGCCCAGGATGCTTCCGAATTGGCCGAAGCCGCCGAATCCTTCGCGGAGGGCTTTCCGCAGGAACCCTCTTTTGCCGAGGGTATGCCAACGGAAACCAAAGAAGACTCGGATTCCCAAGGAGGGGCAGGCGAAGCCTTGGCCGAAGCCGCCGCAAGCATTGAGGATCAGGCGGAAGCGATCGAATCATTCGACGAATCATCCTCACCTCAAGAACCGGGTTCGGAGCTAACCTCCGCTGAAGAAACATTGGCCGATCAGAGCTCGACTAGCATGGAAAACGGCGCTGAGGCCTATCCATACGACTCACCGTTAAGTAATCCTGAAACTGCCCTGGCGCTCGCCCAAACCCTCGATGCTCTTGACCAGGCTCTCCATCCGTTGGAAAGTCCATTTCTCGGTGAAGAGACGGAGGGCGGCCCGTCCCCATCAACTCCTCTGGAAGAAATGACGCAATCTCCAACCTCTGCGAACAATTCTGAACCCGGGAATCCGGATCAAGCTTCTCAACAGTCTTCATCCGAACAACCCTCGTCAGGACCGGGAGAGTCCTCCTCCCCCTCTTCTGCGGAAGCTCTCAACCAAGCCGCTCAAGCTCTCGCCCAAGCCACCCAAGCCCAAGCCATGGCCATGGCCGCTGCCAGAATTGCGGAACAAAAGGCCCTGATTGAAGGCTCTACCCTGAACTCAGGAGAAGGATCGGAGGTGGACGCCGCGGCCAGAATCACCTTGCAGGATTTGCCCATTCCGAACTTGGAAAACAACTCCGAACTGGAGTGGAATCAACTTCCACCCAAATTGGCCAAGGATTTAATGGGCGGGAAACGAGAGGCTGTTTCGGGAGAGTTCCGCAACCGGGTGGAAGCCTATTTTCGGGCGATGTCCGACCAGTCCCGTCAAACAAGGAGATAAGTTTCATGCAAAAACTCATCTCATTGACTATCCTCTTCTGCTTCGCCGCGGTTTTCGGGCAGGATAACGAAGAGAACTCTTTGGACGTCGGTAACCCCTTCAAACCCGACAAAGTCGACAAGGCGATCGAAAGGGGCATTGGCTTTCTCATGAAAAAACAACGGGGTGACGGAGCGATTCTCGATCGTGGCCACGACACCACCATGACGGCGCTCTCGCTCATGGCCAAC
>MDTC01204063.1_pt1 | contig 12348 bp, 7 predicted proteins | sample 811181 | NCBI WGS metagenome assembly MDTC01 (sample SAMN05326644, study PRJNA326480) | marine metagenome | isolation source: seawater | place: Pacific Ocean: North | collected 2011
AAACCTCCGACGAAAATAGATGCCGATAGGTAAAATGGAAGATACATGCCTATTGCTACAGACATTACAGGTAATCCTTTCCATATTATTAGAACCGCGACAATTACTCCAAGTGCTAGCATGGGATAATTGACAGTACCGCCAAATATCCCTTGTATTAATGTCCCTATGATTTCTGCCTGGGGGGCATCCAATGCTGAACTGCAATTTGGCGTACCATCAGAATAGAATTTAATCGGGTTATCCATGCAGTACGTTTTTGTTATTCTGTAGGCGTCATTCAGGACGACAAGTGTTATTGGTGCCATTATTGCGCCTGTGATAACCCCTACAATTTCAGCAATTTGCTGCTTCCAAGGGGTTGCCCCAACCAGATGACCAGTTTTCAAATCCTGCATTACATCGCCTGCGATAGCAGCATTTACTGCAACAACACTCGCAATAATCAAAGTTGCATACATCAATTCGTCTTGGCTCATTCCGAGAATTACATCCCCAACGACCCAAACCAGTAACGCAGTACCCATTAGTGTAGCAATAGTCATACCTGAGACAGGTGAATTACTTGAGCCAACAACTCCGGCAATATATCCGGCAACTGCTGAAAAGAAAAATGCTGTAACTGCTAAAAAGAGTGATCCCAAAGCCCCTAGTATCAGAGATTCAGTTAGAGTCGCACCCTTTGCATTTAGGCGCCAAGTATAGAATAAAAATGTCAGTATTACAATGCCAATGAGGACCGGGAACATTTTTTTCATCGGCAAATCAATTTCTGTTCGAGGCATGCCGTGAATTTCTCCACTCAGATCTGCGCCGAAAACGCGTTTAACACCAGTCATTATTGTTTTGCGCATTGAAAACAGTGTCCAAAGTCCACCAACCACCATACACCCAACACCGACAAAACGAACGTGAGTTGTCCACAAACTGTGGGCACTGTGTGCAACATCTAAGCCACCGCTAGGCCAGCCATGCACGAGTCCATAAATGGGTGTTATCAGAAGAACACCAAAAAGCGCCCCTGTGAAAATATATGAGGCGATTCGCAAACCAACTATGTACCCAACAGAAAGTAAAGCAAGCGAAAGATCCGATGCTGCATAAATCCTCATTCCTAAAATATCAACACCAGCCATAACTTTAGCTTCTGCGATTTCAAAACCTTTCACAAACCAACCATATATGGCTCCTAATCCCAAGGCGTACAGAATTACAATTAGAGATGAACCGCCTTTCTCACCAGCGACAAGAACTTCTTCACATGCAATACCTTCGGGATAGAGTAATGCTTCCTCGACAATGAATACTCTCCTGAGTGCAATTGTGAAAATTGTGCCTAAAACCCCGCCTAAAATGGCCACACAGAAGACTGTTATGAAATTCATTTCACCAGCGAAACCCATTACTAAAAGCGCTGGCATTGTAAAAATTATTCCAGCAGCCAGTGATTCACCTGCTGATGTCATTGTTTGTACGACATTGTTTTCGAGTATTGTGACATCCTTGAATTTCAATAATCGTAGTAATAGCATCGACATAACTGCTGCTGGAATTGATGCTGATACGGTCATACCCATGTACAATCCAAGATATGTATTTGCGGCAGTCATCAGACCGCCTAAAATCAGACCCAGAACAATTGCACGAGTAGTTAATTCAGCAATATTTCTGTCCGCAGAGATGTAGGGTTCACCTTCTACGGGCATAGTCACTCGAGTTAGCCAATGGTTGTCAAATATCCGGTATGAAATGCACAAATTTCACTTGTCCCTTACAGGGACAATAAACAGGAATATCATAAGTGAGATATCCACACGCGACTCTGGTCACATGACAGCGGATGCTATGGAATCGGCTCCTGAGGTGCTTGATTGGCACAATATGGTGGTTGATGATGTTCTGAGCGAACTGAGTGTTTCCGATGAGGGTTTGACCCTTGAAGAAGTAGAAAAAAGGCGTCAGATATATGGTGAAAATCGTCTCTTGGAAAAACCACCTGTCCCGGCATGGAAGAGGTTTATCGAGCAGTTTCAGGATCCAATGGTCTATCTACTCATACTAGCAGCTGTGATTGCTGCAATATTTGAGCCTGAGGAAATCGGCACACCAATTTTTATTGTTTTCGCTCTTACTTTGAATGCCTTTTTTGGATTTATTCAGGAATCTCGTGCTGAACAGGCTATGGATTCGTTGAAAAAATTGCTAGTCAGTCACTGTATTGCAATTAGAGGCGGTACTGAACATAAAGTCAGTACTGAAGAACTAGTCCCGGGGGATATAATATGGTTAGACGATGGATTGAATGTCCCTGCCGACATTCGACTTATCGAAGTTCATCAATTACTCATAGATGAATCGAGTTTGACTGGGGAATCAAATGTGATTCACAAAACAACCGAACCTGTTTCGGCCGATGCAATACTCCAGGAGCAATCAAATATGGCCTTCATGGGTACTGTTTCAGTTAGTGGTCGGGCGAAAGGGGTTGTGGCAAGAACTGGAATGAGTACTGTTCTAGGAGGAATTGCTTCAGGGATTAGTGACGTGACGACACCAAAAACACCACTGGAAATCAAATTGCATTCATTGGGGAAATTACTCGGATCAATTGCTTTGGTGATTGCAGTCCTACTCGTCTCTTTACACGTCGTGAAAGCAATATTTACCGGTTCAAGCGAAAACCTATGGCAAGTTGTGGCAGATCAGTTCCTCATCGCAGTAGCGATTTTCGTCGCAATAGTTCCTGAGGGTTTACCAATTATTCTTGTTATTACATTAGCAATGGGTATGCGGAATATGGCAAGACAGAAGGCTATTGTACGACGTATGAAAGCTGTTGAGACCCTTGGTTCGACGACGATTATCTGTACCGATAAAACTGGTACATTAACACGAAACGAAATGACTGTGCGTGCGTTGCTGATTAATGGTGAAAATTATACTGTAACGGGCCGAGGTTTCAATCCAACTGACGGTAAATTACAGATTGACGGACGAAATGTCCCCGAAACTAAGATGGCTGAGTTACATACCAATATCGCATTTAGACAGGCAATCGCTACATGTCTTCTTTGTCAGAACGCAAATGTCAATCAGAAAATTGCCGATGGTGAATGGGAATCGGTCGGGGATCCAACGGATTCAGCATGTGCAGTATTTGGATGGAAAATGAAGGAGTCTGTCGACACATATAGGAGAAGTCATCCCAGGTTCAGGGAGTTCACATTTGATCGTACGCGTAAACGCATGACTACAATACATGAATTCGATGGGCAGCGATGGATATTCTCCAAAGGGGCCTTGGGGCCATTGATTGATATTTGCTCAGAAATATATGAAAATGGTTCCACTATTCCTATCGCAGGGAGGCATAAGGATCAGATTTCTGATGTCAACCAAGAGTACGCATCTCGTGCGCTAAGAGTATTAGCGCTTGCTGCCAAGAAGGTGTCCGATGATGTGGACATTGAAGATATTGAATCGGTGGAGAAGGATATGATTTTCCTGGGACTCGTAGGAATAATGGATCCTCCAAGGCCAGAAGTACCAGATTCAATCGAGAAGTGTCATGCTGCTGGAATTCGAGTGATGATGATTACCGGGGACCAGCGGATGACTGCAATGTCTGTTGGAAGGGAAATCGGAATTGTGGATGAAGATTCTGATCATATGAGTGGTAAGGAACTGAGAGAATGTTCAGATGAGAATCTTGTTGAAAGGCTAGGAGGAATAGCAGTTTTCAGTAGAGTAACACCCGATCAAAAGCTGCGGATTGTGGAGCGATTACAATCACAGGGCCATGTTGTAGCAATGACAGGTGATGGAGATAACGACGCTCCTGCATTGTCGCAAGCGAATATCGGTATCTCGATGGGTAATAGTGGAACTGACGTTGCTCGTGATGCGTCAGACATGGTTCTACAAGATGATAATTTTTCAAATATCGTTTCGGCGGTTGAGGAAGGGAGAAAGTTGTATCAGAATATACGTAACTTCGTTCGTTACCAAATTTCCACTAATGTCGCTGCTGTCCTATTGGTTGTGATTTCTACATTCTTATTCGGGTGGCGTTTACCACTGACTGCAACACAATTACTGGTGATTAATATTCTAATGGATGGGCCTCCTGCAGTTGCTCTAGGTATTGAAAAGCGGCATTCTGATGTAATGAATGAACCGCCTAGGGCACTCGATGAATCGTTACCCAATCCTGCTGATATGAGTTTGATTTTCATGCTAGGTATTGTTATGGTATTGGGTACTGCTGCGGTATTTTGGTTCTCAGGAGGTGGCATTGTCACATCCGATGAACCCTGCACTGAATTTGATGGTACCATCGAAGTTCAGTGGATTAACGAATATGGTGAGTGCAATGAAGATGCCTGGAAGGCTGATGCTGAAAGCCGATTCATGAAGGCGCAGACAAGTGCTTTTGCTGTGTTTATTTTGTTCCAATTGTTCAATGTGTTAAATTGTAGAAGCGCTGATCAGAGCATATTCAAACTCGGCCTTTTCAACAACCATGCTATTACCGCATCTTTCGCCATTAGTGCTACATTTCTCCTATTCATGGTACAAGGGTCATTGATAGAGTTGCCCTTCATTGGCATCAATATAGGTGATTTCCTCGATGTAGTACCCCTAGAGGCTACCGATTGGTTAATTGTCACAGCAATTGCATCTAGTGTGTTTTTCGTTGATGAAGTGCGTAAAATTATCCAGCGTAATCAATCTGATAGTAAATAGGTGAATAAATGCAGCAATGGAGTTCAGATATCACTTCTTGCGGTAGTCGAAGTGATTGGCTTCTACAATTAGATCAGATGCTGCCTCCTAGTAATAATTTCGATGCGCAATTACGAGGTATAGTTGACTCAATGAGGAATGGTGAACAACTATCTCGTTCTCAGGGAATTCAGTTGTGGAATTATCCAGATTTGAGCATGCTCGCATTCCTAGCCAATATGAGCAAAAGAGCTCGGTTCGGGGAGCATATATTCTTTAATTCTAATCTTCATGTCAATACGACAAACATTTGCACTCTGGCATGTAAATTCTGTGCATTCCGTAGAGGACGTCGTGCCTCAGATGCTTATGCTTTGACAATTGAACAATACATAGAGCGAATAGAACCCTTTGCTGATTATATCGATGAGGTACACTCTGTCGGCGGTTTGCATCCAGATTGGGATGTAACACACTATGAGGAATTATTTTCCGCGACAAAGCAACGTTTCCCGGATATACATATCAAATCTTTATCCGCTGTCGAGGTCAAAAACCTCTCCAAAATTAGTGAGATATCTGTACATGAATTACTTAGTCGATTGCGAGCATCCGGACTTGACTCTCTACCTGGTGGAGGTGCTGAGATACTCGATGATAATGTGCGCGACATCATCTGTTATGGAAAGGAAACCAGTGATGAGTACATAGAAATCCATCGCACTGCCCATTCCATGGGCATGCCAACAAATTGTACCATGCTTTTTTCCACTATTGAAACCGTTGAGCAACGTATTGAGCATTTGATCAAATTACGGGAATTGCAAAGTTTACATTCAGGGTTCCAGTGTTTCGTCCCATACCCATATCTGCCGGACAACTCGCGTTTACCTGAGGCACAGTTAGCCAGTGCAAATGAGATACTACGCACAATTGCAGTATCTAGGCTAATGTTGGACAATATCCCTCATATCAAAGCCTACAGAATGAATATTGGGGATCGTATCTCTGAGATGGCGATGTATCACGGTGCAGATGATATTGATGGAACTGTAGGGCATGAGGAGATCATGCATGAAGCAGGATCTGAAACAAATTTGGATTATTCAAAGGATGAGTTGGCTAGGTTTATCTTAGATTCACGAGGCATCCCGGTTCTTCGAAACTCGATATACACACAATTCCGTATCATCGATGATGATGATGATGAACACTATGCTTCCATTCGATTACCGATAGCGGGGGCAGCAAGGTGAAGCGTTGGAAAAATATCCTTGGAAAGGTTGCATTTGTGAATTGTGATCCGCTATATTTCGAATTACCTGAGCCTTGGGATATTCTCTCGGCCCCACCATCGTGGCTCACTGGACACCTGCTGAAACGTGATTGCCTCATAGCGCCTATTCCTACTGCAGATTTCGCTGAATATCATGATGTTTTGCAATTGATTCCGGATTTATGTATTGGTTCAGATGGTGAAGTAGGCTCAGTAATACTGTTTGGCAATCGAGATCCTTCATTAATGCGCGATATTGCTCTCCCGACAGATTCAGCAACATCTAGGAAATTGTGCATGTGGGTACTGAAAAAGTTGGGTTTTGAGCCTAGACCTGTGGATATGGGACCTGACTTACAGAACATGCTAAACAGATGTGATGGGGCTTTATTGATTGGTGATAGGGCACTCGATGAAGCTGCAAGAAACCCCGAACTTGTGCGAATGGATTTAGGTCTAGCTTGGAAGGATTTGACTGGACTTCCTATGGTTTTCGCTGTTTATGCTGCCCGTATTGATTCACCACCAGATTTGATAATGGAGGCCCATGGGATGCTGAATCAGCAATTGACCGAATTTGAGTCAAATCCATCACATAGAAATCGAGTAATCCAATCAACTTCTGAGCGTAGTGGTTTTAGCACGGATCGGATTGCACAATATTTTCATGAGATAGTCGCCCGATTAGACTCGCAAGGTCAGGATGGACTGGATGTATTCCTGCGCGATGTATGCAACGTTAGCGAATACAAAGTGGCACAAATCAATCCTGTTTCTTCTTCCTAACAGGGCGTTTTTTCATCTTCTCTCCACTACCCTTCGATGTAATGAAAGCCAGAGCGTCAGACATTGTTTCTTCTTCGTCATTTGTTGAAACTGAATCCTCCGACTTACTGTCTACCAAGTGCTTGAAATCAACATCCGTACTTACCTTCTTGCTTACAACTCTGCGCGTCGGTCGTATCTCCTCCACCTCTGTATATGAATCCAAATCAGCCTGTACTGCTGCAGGTGGTTTAGGTCTGCGCCTCAAATCTTTTTGCACTGCTTTTGGGGGTTTGGGCTTTCGACTTAGTACCAGTTCATGCTCCATCTCTTCATCCCAAGCAGCAGCAGCATCGACCATGGCTTCCCACTCATCCTGTTCTGAATCATCGGCAGTATCCAAATCCGAGAAATCTACTGAGTTCTGCCGCCGTATGATTACCATTATCAAGCCACCAATCGCTGAAATAACAAGTGGAATTATGATGAACCAGTAACTCAAAATCACTTCCAGAACGCTTCCAATTTCGCTTGGTTCGTCAACAGGTGGAGGTAGAATATAACTCTCGAAATTAGAGTCGCGTCGATTCCAAACCTCATACACAACATTAGTCCCACTGGCATCAGAGATTTCCAGGCGTATTGGAAATGAGTGAGAGTTCTGTACTATCGAATATGTTGGTAAATTCACACCTGCTAGTACAGATATATTGTATGGTGCATTAACTGGTCTGCTTAGTTCACCAATCCCTGTGAATTTGATTTGAATACGTGTTCCCAGATCTTCAACTTGCGTTCCATACAACCCTCCCGCAATTTCGCATGCTGTCGTTTGCATCGTCAGTGTGGAATTTTCAATTTGTATGGAGTCGGCCCATCGTTGCTTGAATTCAGAGGTGTTGAACTCGTCACAAACGGAAATTTGCATCTCTGTGAATTCGTCATTATCAATGCGTGTATTCGAGTTTAAAGTAGAATTAAGAGAATTTGAGAGAACCTTCCTAATTGCTGAACTGATTGATGAATCCAGATGAATTAACTCTTCTACAATGATGTAGGTCCCCTTAACTTGGATTCCAATATTACGGATAGTACTTTGGTCGGGTTGAAGGTGGCAGTTGTTTCCTTCTACACAGATACTATCGAATTCATCCAGTATCCCGTCCCCATCATCATCCGTATCGATTGTATCAGGGATATTATCTTGATCTGTATCAAGAGAAAAGGGCATTTCCATAGATCTCGAAAAATTGTCGGAATAGATTACAGCTAACCGAGATAGTGTAGATACAACAAGCGTATTTTGACTGGGATGATGGGAAAACATTGCGACTTTGTGGGGGAGAAGTAAGGATTTGGATAACTGTAAACCAGACTGGGAATTATCAATGAAGTCAATCCGCCTCATGCCGTCATCATCTGATTCCGATACCAATATAGCTATTTTTGAATCAGAATTAGTATATTCAACTTGTGCAGCATTTCGACTAATTGAGTATATTGTCTGATAAGAAAAGGTTTCGTCGAAATTTCTGATATAGAGACTCCCGCCACCAATCCAGATAATCTCTTCGCCGGCAATAGAAAATGAACAGTCCGTTATTCCTGCAGAATTATCCCATCGAATTTCCTCTTGTTGAGTGGTTCTATTCCATAGTATCACTGTACCCGTGTCATCACCAGAAAGGAGGTACTTTCCATCTAGAGAATGATCGATGCAGGTAATTTCGTTAGCATTTCCCGTTTGATATGTGTGCATATCATAGAGTGTGTTTCCAGGCCCGTCGCTAATGTCCCATTCAATAATATCGCCTGATTCACTAACTGTGGCAAACATCAAATCTGAGGGTGCGATACTAATCATATCGACGTTGATACCGTCTTCTGTGTGTTTTCCACGCACATATTCAAACCCGTTATACTCGAAAACAACTGTAGCAGGCGTATTGGATAACAAACTCGTCATTCCAACTACTAAAAATCGTGAATCACTGCTAAATTCTACACTTTCAACGGCAAAGTCCATTGTTAAAGTCTGGATTATTTCTACACTACTGGTATCTACGATGTATACAGATATACCATGCGCTGACGCGAAAATACTGCCATTTTCGCTGTAATCAACAGCAGTGCTAAATCCTGCTTCGGATTCAATTGAACCTGTCCATGACATACCAGATGAGGCTTGCACTAAAGGTACAAACATCGCGCAAACGAATAACACGAAGAGCGTGATAGTAATATTGAACCGTTTCCGTATTACAATGCCTCCCTCGCATGGGTCATGCAGAACAAAGACAAAGGCATTCCGCTATTTATTCACCCTACATACTCAAAGTCACGGCTTTGAACCCATTCCAGCAAGTCAAGCGCTACCTCACAAGATTCCGAAATGACAGGCTCAGGATCAGATACGAACTGAGTTAGTACCTCAATAGCCGTCCTATCACCGATCGCGCCAAGTGCTTCAGCTGCTTCATGGCGAACCATTAGATCCTCATTTGAATCAGAAAGACGGTCAATTAATTGTGAAACTGCATGATTGTCCTGCATCTGACCCAGAACGTATGCAACCTCATGCTTCAATAGGGCACTTTTCGATGAAAATGCAGCACAGAGGGCTTCGACAGCATCCTTCCCACCAATATTTCGCAATGCAAACAAAGCTCGCATTCTTTGAAACATACGCTCATCTTCATCGCAAATAATATTGCGAAGATCAGATAAATTATTCGAAACACTGGGTGGGGCCGGATCGACCGAGTCAAATTTACTGATATTCGGTATATTTTCCGCCATTTCATGCACCTATGAAATCAATTTTCCCGGTGTCAAAGGATGCATTAATCATCCCGATATTTTGACCATCTTCGATGAATTTTCGAATACTTGCACGCCCATCTTCACCATAATCTATTGTTCGGGAATTAACGTACATTTGAACGAATTTTCTGTTGGTATCTTCGTCAATTCCTCGACCCCATTTAATCGCGAAATCCAAAGCCGCATCTGGATTATTGATGCTGTGCTCAATAGACATTCGAACCCATTCGGAAATTTTTCTGCACTCTTCATCTCCAAGGTCCCGCCTTACGACATTCCCACCTAATGGAAGTGGCCACCCATCATTCGACTCATTCCACCAAATACCAAGATCAAGCAGAAGGTTCAAACCGTGTTGCTCCCAAGTTAATTGACCCTCGTGAATAATTACGCCTGAGGAAAATTCACCAGACTCTATTCGAGGAATTATCTCATCAAATGGCACTACGGCAATATCTACATCGCCACAAGCTAATAGCAGTGCAAGGTATGCACTTGTTTTCAATCCAGGTATAGCAATTGTTTGTTTGCAGGCCTCATCCAGAGACATTGGTTGCTTAGAAACGAGCATGGGACCGTAACCTTCACCCATGGATGCACCACAGTTCATCAAAGCATATTTTTCAGCAATATCTGGATAGGCATGGATACTCACCGCACTGACTTCAAATTCACCAGTTTCTGCGTGTTGATTCAGGGTTTCGATGTCTAATAATACGTGCTCAAACTTGTAACCTGGCGTTTCAAACGCACCGGTTGTCAGGGCATGAAACATGAATGCATCATCTGGATCGGGGGAATGACCAACTCGAATTGTGCGCACATCTTCACTCGGCATGGTTCGTCGTACGATATTCGGCATTTGACCGTTTGGCTATGGGCTCCAAAATTATACGACGTGCTTAATAGCCTGTGTTAACTGCCGGCAATTGGTCCACATGGTTGATAAGTCCCGTCTCGCAGTTTCGAAAGGTCAACTTGGTCCTATATGTGACGCATGCGGAGAACTAATGACGTTTGGAGAGTCGTGCACAATCGACAGCAAATATGTGTGCTGGAATTGCTATTCTGAATTAACAGGGATATCACCATCTACTGATTCAAAACCCAACCCTGGCTTACGAATTAGTTGAGCGTTGACTTCAATAGCCTCCATCTATCCAACCACTTTGGTGGATACATGTCGATGGGATGGGCGCGATATGCATTCAAGTTCGGAGAATACTATCGTAACCGAACTCCGTCGGAAATGTGGTTCCCTCCAAGGTTGCGCGCGAGAGAATGGATGTTTGATGGGTTCGATGACCGCCCCCCAGAGCGGCATCGCGGTTTTCGTAAACCAAAGGAACTTCTAGCACATGTCGCTAATAAGACTCCAAAGAGTTGCTTTTATTCAACGGCATATTACAAGGATCCAAATCAGCGACACATGAAGGATAAGGGACTGCTGGGGTCGGATTTGATTTTCGATCTCGATGGAGATCACCTCCCAGGAGTCACAGATGGGGATTTCCCTGGCATGATTTCAGTAATCCAAGATCAAGCGTATCGTTTGTGGAACGAATTTCTTGAACCAGAATTTGGGTTCAAGGAGGAGTACCTACAAGTCACATTTTCAGGCCACAGAGGTTTCCACCTTCATTATCGGGCACCAGATATTTGGGAATTAGATTCGCAAGCCAGGCGAGAATTAGTATCACATATACGTGGTGAATCAGTAGATGTTAGTGTCCTTTTTTCACCCCAAAGTGGAGTCAGTTCGTGGCAAGGTAGAATTGTGCAAGGTCTGCCAACATTGCTGCACAAACTGGATGTCGCTGCACAAGACAGTAGCGATGGAAGGAAGGCGATTAAAGAACTTAAAGAGATCATGGACAAGCGAATGAAAAGCCCAAGTTGTCGAATAAAAAATTGCGGCCCAAAAAAATTACATTCCATTGCTGAGAAAGTTCAACATGAAGGACGGAGAAACCGATTAATTAGTTCTCTTGGTTCAGGCGAGATTCCTAGGGTTCTTGGAGGCACTGACCTAGATATGGTTTTCCTAAATTTATTAATTGGTGATAAGGCCATTGTTCTAGGCACTGCGGGAGAAACAGATGAAGTTGTCACAATCGATCAGAAACGCGTAATACGATGGCCAACTAGTCTCCATGGAAAGTCGGGTATGCAGGTTGTAGAATTCCCTCTAGAAAGACTCGATCCAAAGGGGACAAACCCGTTCGACCCACTCTCCGAAGCTGTTCCGTGGGACATGAATGAGAAAAATACCAAAGTACGCGCACTTGGTTCAGATTTAATATACAGAATTGGTGAAAGTCAAGATACATTGAGCGAAGGCGAGGAGTATATTGTCGATGAAGCGACCGCCACTTTTCTAGTATTGAAAAAATGGGCAGAACCGGTGTGATAATTTCACCAACATGTCGGCGTTCAAAGCCCTTTAGCAGCATACGTTAAAGGCAAACCCCGATTCAAGGTCACTACGGTGGAACCGCCCATGTCAGATGAAGAACATGATTCAAACCTCCCACCCCCGCCAATAGTAGGGGGTGTACCACTTCCTCCACCACCTCAACCAGGTCTAGAAATGCCGCCCCCTCCATTGCCTGGAATGCAAGTTCCACCCCCGATGCCGGGAATGCCTGCACCACCTCCAATACCGGGAATGCCTGCACCACCTCCAATGCCGGGAATGCCTGCACCACCTCCAATGCCGGGAATGCCTGCACCACCTCCAATGCCTGAGATGCCTGCAC
>MDTC01048832.1_pt1 | contig 12347 bp, 11 predicted proteins | sample 811181 | NCBI WGS metagenome assembly MDTC01 (sample SAMN05326644, study PRJNA326480) | marine metagenome | isolation source: seawater | place: Pacific Ocean: North | collected 2011
TTGGAAATAAAACTTTTGCATCATCTGTTGCTTCTTCAACTGTTAAGCCTATGTTTGATGATATGATCACTGATTTTACTTCTAACGTCATACCTAACTGGTCTACAACTGCTTCCAATGGAATTTCAGGAAAAATGACTGATTCTAAGAGAACGGTATATATTAATGCTAAAGGACACGAACTTACTCAGCTTTTTACAAAAGGTTTAATTGGTGGAATGGCAACTGACCAAATTGTTAATGGTTATTTGTCTCCTGCTAAATTAGATGGCGCAAAAGCAGGTAATGATGCTGGTACTATGTATGCAGATGGTAAGAATTACACTGCGATGGAACACTACTGGGATGAAGGTTTTGGATATCTTTATGGGGAAGAAGCTGATGAGACTAATCCAACTCTTGGTGATGGTGTGCTATTAAGTAAATATGCTAAAAAGGTAAATGATTCTAATTCACCAGGAATTGCTAAAGTAATTTACGATGCTTTTATCATGGGAAGAGCTGCAATTGTAGCTAAAAACTATACTGTTAGAGATGCTCAAGCAAAGATTATTCAAATACATATTTCAAAGATTATTGGGTATAAAGCAGTAGATTATTTAAATGATTATGTTTCTAAAGCTGCAGCGGGTACACCAGCTGATGCAATTCATGCGCTTTCAGAGGGTTATGGATTTATAATGAGTTTACAAGTAACAAATGATGGAACTGGTAAACCTTATTTTACTAATTCAGAAGTTAATGCTATGCTAGCAAAAATTGATAATTTTTGGACAGTTAGTTCTGCAGACTGTACAGCAATGGCTGATGAAATCAAAACAAAAATGAATTTATAGATTTATGTTTGTTAGTATAATAAATTTTGTTGTTTATTTGTGTTGAAAAAATCAATTTTCAGACTCAGTGTTTAGTTTAACACTGAGTCTTTTTTAATATATATTATGTTTAAAAAAATACTTCTTTTATTTTTCGCTACAATTTTATTTATCAATTGCGGAGGTTCAGATGAGGACGGATCTAACGACGGTGAAATAAAACCAGTTGCTTACGATAGAGGCAAAATGCTCATTCATTGGGCAGACAAGATTATATTACCCGCTCACACTGCTTTCAAAGAAACCCTAACCAACCTAGATAACTCAACTAAAACCTTTGTAGCTAATCCTAACCAATCAAATCTTGACGAAATTCGTTCAAGATGGTTAGTTTCTTATAAAGCTTGGCAACATATCGAAATGTTTGATATTGGAAAATCAGAAGAGATATATTTTAAATCTAAAATGAATGTGTATCCAATCGATAAAACTTGGCTAGATAATAATATAGAAAAAGGAACTTATGACTTAGAAAATGCTAATAACTATTCTTCTCAAGGCTTTCCAGCTATTGATTACATGTTGTATGGTATTGGTACAGACGATACTGTAATTTTAAATAAGTACACTGCTGATAACACTTTTACTAATTATTTAACAGATTTAGTAAATAAAATGGTAACTACAACAGATTTAGTTATTAATGATTGGACTAACTACAGAGCAACTTTTGTGAGTTCTACAGACAACACTGCCAGTTCAAGCGTAAACAAACTTACAAATGACTTTATTTATTACTATGAAAAAGGTCTTAGAGCTAATAAAGTTGGTATTCCAGCTGGAGTTTTCTCTGGTGGACCTTTAAAAGGTAACGTGGAGGCATTTTACAAGAAAGATCTTTCAAAAGTTTTGCTTTTAGAGGCAATGGATGCATCAATCAAGTTTTATAACGGAACATCATTTGATGGGATTTCCTCTGGTCCTAGTTTAAAGTCGTATTTAACTCATCTAAATAGCACTAAAGAAGGCTCAAGTCTTTCCTCTTTAGTAGCTACTAAATTAGAGACTGCGAAAAGCCAAATTAATTCTTTATCCAATAATTTTATAAGTCAAATTGAATCTGATAACAATAAAATGCTTACAACCTATGATGCTATTCAGTCAGTTGTAGTTTTATTAAAAGTAGATATGTTACAAGCTTTTAATATAAATGTAGATTATGTTGATGCTGATGGTGATTAAAAAATATTATCTTTAAAATATAATAATAAGATTCTTTATTTTTTAGAGAATCTTTTTTTTTAAACTTTGATTAACTCGATATATTTTAATAAAAAATCTAACTCTGCTCCACTTGCAGTTTTTCGAATAGGTTTTGGTCTTCTGATGTGTTACAGCATAATTAGATTTTGGCTTAAAGGTTGGATAGAAACACTGTATATTCAACCAAGCTTTCATTTTTCTTATTATGGTTTTGATTGGGTAAAACCTCTTGATAACTATACTTATATGTTATTTTTTATATGTGGATTATCTGCTTTTTTAGTAGCAATTGGTTTCAAATATAGATTATCTATTCTTCTCTTTTTTTTAAGTTTTACTTACATAGAGCTAATGGATAAGACAACATATTTAAACCATTATTATTTTATAAGTATTCTTAGTTTTTTGATGTTATTTATCCCTGCTAATGCTACCTTTTCTATTGATAATTTAATTAGAGGAAAGGATTACCAAAAGGTCCCCACCTGGACAATCGACTCATTAAAGCTCCTTTTGAGTGTTGTTTATATATTTTCTGGCTTAGCTAAACTAAATTCAGATTGGCTTATAAAGGCTATGCCGCTTAAAATTTGGTTGCCTTCAAAATTTGATCTTCCTCTAATTGGACAAAATTTAATGCAGCTAGAGTGGGTGCATTATGCTATGAGTTGGGGTGGGATGTTTTATGATCTATTAATTCCTTTTTTATTATTATATAAACGAACTCGTTTATTTGGATTTGTATTAGTGGTCTTTTTTCATATTTTCACAAGAGTTTTATTTCCAATTGGAATGTTCCCCTATATCATGATAATGGGTTCTCTTATTTTCTTTGAATCTAAATTCCATATCAAAATTTTGAAGTTTTTAAAAGAAAAGATTTCTTTATTTACATTTACTAAAAATATTTTTAAAAACACCAAATCTACTCTTATAAAAGTATATGAAATTAAAAAAGAGAAGTTCATAATACGTGTTGTTTGTTTATTTTTTATTATTCAGTTATTATTTCCATTTAGGTATTTATTATATCCAGGAGAATTATTTTGGAATGAGGAGGGGTATCGTTTTTCATGGCGTGTTATGTTGATGGAAAAAAAAGGTTACTCAGTATTTAAAATTGTAAATCAAAAAAAAGGAACCTTTTTTTATGTAAATAATGAAGATTTTTTAACACCTTTTCAGGAAAAACAAATGAGTTTTCAACCTGATTTTATTTTAGAATATGCACATTATCTTGGGGATAGTTATTCAGCTTTAGGACACGAAAATGTTCAAGTATTTGTAGATAGTCATGTTGCTTTAAATGGAAGGCTTAGTCAACGATATATTGACGAAAAAGTAGATCTTTATAAAGAGAAAGAATCATTCAAACATAAAAAATGGATTTTACCGCTAAACGATGAAATTAAAGGTTTTTAAAATATTAGTTATATCATTTTTCTTTAGTTTATATTCCTTTTCTCAGAATAAAATATCAGGGTATATTTCAGAAAAATTAACTGATATAAATCTTGAGGGTGTTTCTGTTTATGATATCGATATTGGATTAATTACTAAAACTAATTCTCTTGGATATTACGAGCTTATTACTGGTAAGAGCACAATTACTTTAGTTTTTATTTTTGAAGGTTATCAGTATGTTGAGAAAACTATTGAATCCAGTTCTGATATTAAACTTAATATATCTTTTTCAAATCCTGTTCAAGAATTGTCTGAGGTTATTGTTAAAGCTAACAATAAAAAAATATTTCAATTAAGTAGTTTAAAAGATGTTGAGGGTACAGCTATTTTTGCTGGAAAGAAATCTGAAGTCATTTCTATGGGTTTATCTATGGCTAATCTGGCATCCAATAATTCAAGACAAATTTTTAGTCAAATTGCTGGGTTAAATATTTACCAAAATGACGACGCTGGTCTTCAATTGAATATTGGTGGTAGAGGATTAGACCCCAATAGAACATCGAATTTTAATACTAGACAAAATGGTTATGATATTAGCGCTGATGCATTGGGTTATCCTGAAAGCTATTATACTCCACCTGCTGAAGCTTTAAAAGAGATTCAAATTATAAGAGGAGCGGCCTCTTTACAATACGGCACTCAATTTGGTGGGTTAGTTAACTTTGTGCTTAATGATCCTACAAAAAAGCCTTTTGAAATTATTTCCAGAAATACTTTAGGAAATAATGCCTTATATACAAATTTTACAAGTTTTAGTGGAACTAAAAATAAATTGAGTTATTATTCTTTTATAAATTATAAAAAGGGTGATGGGTTCAGGCCTAATTCTGATTTTGAATCATTTAATTCATTTTTAAATATAAAATATCAACTTAACAACATGACTAGCTTAAGTTCAGAATTTACTTACATGAAATATTTAGCTCAACAAGCAGGTGGACTTTCAGATAAAATGTTCGATTTAAATCCCTTTCAAAGTAATAGATCTAGAAACTGGTTTGCCTTAAATTGGTTTTTATATAATTTAAAATTCAAGCATCAATTTAGCGTAAATAGTAATTTTAGTTTGAGTATTTTTGGATTAAACGCCAGTAGAGATGCGTTAGGCTTTAGAACTAATAGAGTTGATCAAATTGATTCAAATCAAGAAAGAGATCTCATTAAAGGTGAATTTCAAAATTTTGGTTTTGAATCTCGATTTTTAAAAAAATATAACTTAAAAGAGAAAAAAAATGTTTTTTTAATTGGAATCAAATTTTATAAATCAAATAATGATAGTCAACAAGGGCCAGGTTCTCTAAATTCAGATGCTGATTTTGAATTTAAATTAAATAATTTTCCTAACTACACTAATCAATCTAAGTATAATTACCCTAACTTAAATTATTCAATATTTGGAGAAAATATTTTTTACATTTCTGATAAGTTTTCTATAACACCAGGCTTTAGATATGAATATATTAAAACAGAAAGCAATGGCTATTATAAAAAAATTAATTTAGATGGTGCTGGTAATGTGATTTTAAACAGAACAATAGATGATAGTGAAATTAGAAAAAGAAATTTTTTTCTATTTGGTTTAGGCACTAGTTTCAAGCCATCAAATTTCTTAGAGTTTTACAGTAATATCTCAGAAAATTATAGATCAGTCACCTTTGCTGATATAAGTATTTTAAATCCAGCATATTCAATAAGTCCTAATATTTCAGATGAACATGGTTATACATTTGACTTTGGCTTTAGAGGAAATTATAGAAAGAAATTTTCGTATGATCTTGGCTTTTTTAGTTTGTTTTACAATGATAGAATAGGTTTTGTTCAAAAAGCTTTTAATGATGGTAGTGTAAAAAGTGAAAAAGGAAATGTAGGAAATGCTAGAATGTATGGAATTGAATCTATTGTAGAAATAGATCTGAATGAAATTCTTATTAAAAACAACGATTATATTTTTAACTACTTTATAAATTCCTCCTTAATTAATTCTAAATATACTAAATCAAAAGAGCCAGGGGTTCAAGGAAATAGAGTGGAATTTGTACCATCAATAAATTTAAAGTCTGGTATTAAATTTGGTTATAAAAACTTAATGTTAAATATTCAATATTCCTATTTATCTAGTCAGTTTACTGACGCCTCTAATGCAATAGATGGTAATTTAAGTGGAGTAATTGGACAAATACCCTCATACGACATCATTGATTTTTCAGCTTCATATATATTCAATAACTATAAATTTGAAACAGGCGTAAATAATCTTTTAGATAATTATTATTTTACCAGAAGAGCAACTGGTTATCCAGGCCCTGGGATTATTCCTTCAGAACCTAGATCTATATATATAACTGTACAGTTAAAATTTAATTAAGACAAAAATCATTTTCTAAATCTTTATATGATAAAGAGTTATGATTAAGAGTATCTTTTAAATTTAACAAATTTTTAAATTCTTCAAATTCAATTCTGTTAAAAACTAAAATTAGATTATGTTGATTAGTAGGGATAGGAATTGCTTTATCGTCGCTAAACCCATATTCTTTTTCCCAATATTCAATATCTGTTAGTTCTAAGTATTTCTTAAAATTTGTTAATTCAGTTTCTGATAATTCTAAAAAAATATTATTAAATGTTATATTATATTTTTGACATGAATTGCACAATCTGATCGTTCCAGATTTTGTTCTATTTATTAATTTTATATTATTCATACACATAATTTGAATATCAGCTAGCAGGGTTATTTTTCGATACTTTGTTTTTAAAAGATTTACATGCTTTAAAGGCTGGAATATAGTGTGGTGGTACTTTAATTGTTGTGTTTTTTAAAATATTTCTGGCTGTTTTTTCAGCCCTTCTTTTAATCCCAAAAGTTCCAAACCCTCTTAGGTAGACATTTTCGCCTGAACCTAATGATTCTTTAATTTCATTCATAAAGTTTTCAATTACACTATGAATATGTTTTTTATCTATATCCACTTTGACTGAAATTCTTTTTATAATATCTAATTTTTTCATCTTTAATAATTTATGTATGATTCAATAGTTGAATTTATCTCATCAATTTGGTTAATGTCCTCTTGAAATAAAACCATGTAGAGAGGACTGTTGTCTACAGATTTTTTTAAGTTTAATGTTTTATTTCTTGAATAAACTTCAGACCATTTAGACCTAACAAGTGTCCATTTTTTTTCGTTTTCGTTCCACCATTTTATAGCTGAATTACATTTACTATCATCAACTTTTGTATAATTATTAAACCCTTTTTCGTGAGCTATAATCAAATCTTCTTCTCCTTTTTTTCTAATAATTTTCTTGTTATTTTGATCGTGAACCCAGCCTGTTGAGGTAATTTCCTGTCTATTTCCTCTTTCAGTAACATTATAATCATTTCTTTTAGTGTACTCTCTTCGAGGTAGTGGGGCAGAGGTTGTGTTTTCCCAATAGCTTTTTTCATCTAAATGAACCCAATATCCAGAACCCTCATACCTTGGACTGTCGTCTACCTGAAAAACTTTTTGAGTCCATTGTCCTTTAACATCTTTTTTATTTTTCTCTATATAATTCCATTTATTGTCATAATCATACACATAAAAGTCTTGGTTTTGGTATAACCAATCTTGTCTCCAATGTTTAATAATGTATGGCCTTTCTTTAGAACCGGATATTAAAATATGTTGAATAGATATTTGATTTTTATCATCTTTTACTAATTGAGCCCATTCTAATGCACCAGAACTGTAGTTTTTCGAAGGAATATAATTTTCATTATCAATTTTTATAAAAGTTTCAGCAAAATCAAATTTTATTTCAAAGCATCCACACATTTTTTTAATTGAATTAATGTCTTTGTTTTTTTTTGATTGAGCATTCAACGTGATAATTATTGAAAAAACAAATATGAGTGTGATGATTTTTTTCATTTGTATTTAATTTAAAGTTTCTTATTTTTATTTAGAATGAATAAAAATAATACTTATTTTTTGATTTAAAAAGAGTAATTATTAATTATATTTAAAATCTTAATAATTATTTTTTACAATGCATTTTTTAAAAAAAACTAATTAAAGATGAAAATAGACACCATAAATGATATAATAAGGAATAGAAGGTCAATATATCCTTCTCAGTATAACAATGAACCTGTAAAGGATTCTTTCATACAAGAATTACTTAATAATGCAAACATGGCTCCTAGCCATAAATTAACCCAGCCCTGGCGTTTTAAAGTTCTTCAAAATAACGCCAAAGAAGAATTAGGAAATTTTCTTTCTAAGGTATATGCCTCATCTGTAGATTCTAATTTATTTTCTAAGTTCAAGAATAAAAAGATTAAAGAAAAATGTACAAGATCAAGCGCTATTATCATTATATGTATGCAACGAGATCCCAAAAAATCTATTCCAGAATGGGAAGAAATTGCCTCCACATCAATGGCAGTACAAAATATTTGGCTAACCTGTACTGCAAACAAAATTGGATGCTACTGGAGCAGTCCTAAATCCATTGAAAAAATTCACCAATTTATAAAGTTAAACTCTGGTGAACGTTGTTTAGGTTTTTTGTACCTGGGCAATTATGATTTAAGTGAAAACAGTTCTGTTTCAAGAGATTCCATTGATCAAAAAGTAAACTGGATAGGTTAACTATTTTACAGATATTTTTTCCTCCACAAAACCAAATTTTAGTTTTATTTATTTTAATTGTTTGTATATCTTGCAGTTTAGAATTAATCTAAATAATTAAAATGAAAAATATATTTTATTCAATAATAATGTGCTCTTTACTTTTGAGCTGTGATAACAACGAAAAAAAATCAAATGAAGTTAATTTGTACAGTCAAAGACATTATTCTGTGGATGAATTGCAGTACGAAAATTTTACAAAATTAACTGGAATAAAAGTTAATGTAATTAAAGCTAATGCGGATGAATTAATTGAAAGGTTGAAAAATGAAGGCGATAAAAGTCCTGCAGATTTATTTATTTCTGTTGATGCTGGAAAATTACAAAGAGCTGCTGATCTTAACCTACTTCAAAAAGTTTCTAATTCAACAATTAACACGAATGTTTCAAAAGATCTCATGGATATAAATGGGTATTGGACTCCAATTACATACAGAGCGAGAATAATAGTTTACAGTAATGATAGAGTTAATAAAAGTGATCTCTCTACTTATGAAGATTTAGCAAATGAAAAATGGAAGGGAAGAATACTCGTAAGATCATCCTCAAATGCATATAATCAAGCACTAATGTCATCAATAGTAGCTAATTTAGGAAGTGAGGTAGCCAGTGATTGGTCTGAAGGGGTAGTTAAAAATTTTGCACGTGATCCTAAAGGAAGTGATAGAGATCAGGTTAAGGCAATTGCAGCTGGTCAAGGAGATATAGCAATTGTGAATTCTTATTATATTGGTCTCCTTTTATCCTCCCAAAAAGAGGAAGAACTTGACGCTGGAAGATCAGTGTCGGTATTTTTTCCAAATCAAGGAGATAACGAAAGAGGAAGTCATATAAATGTCTCTGGGATTGGGCTGGCAAAATATTCTCCAAATAAGGAGAATGCGATTAAATTAATGGAATACTTAACTAGTGAAGAAGCACAAAATACATATGTTAATAATAGTTATGAATATGCAGCTAATCCTAATGTAAAGCCTTCAAAAATTGTACAAGACTGGGGTACATTTAAAACAGATAAACTAGATCTCAATATGCTTGGAAAATTTAGAGAAGAAGCAATACGTATTTTTGATAAAACAGGTTGGAAATAATAAAAAAATTTTTTTATTTAGAAAATAAAAGATGGATTATTGGAAGTGTAATTTTTGCAATATTATTGTTACTTCCAATTTTTACTCTTTTTTATAAACTTATATATATAGAGGGTAATACTTTCAATTATTTATGGGAAAATATTTTATTTGAATATACTTTTAATACATTTTATTTAATATTAATTACTTCTTTTTTCTCTCTTTTATTTGGAGTTATCCCTGCCTGGTTTATTAGTAACTATAGATTTAAAGGGCGTAATTTTCTGGATATTGCTTTGTATCTACCCTTAGCAATTCCCTCATATATTATGGCCTTTACTTACAGTGATATATTAAGTTATACTGGACCTATTCAAAGTTTTTTAAGAAAAAACTTTAATGATTTGTCTGTTATCTTTAACCAAGACTATTTACAGATTGAGGTTTTAGGAATCATTCTAGCTTTAGCTTTATATCCATATATATACACTGCTTGTAGAGTTTCATTTAGCTTGCTAGGGACAAATTATATAGATATTTCTAAAAATTTAGGTTTATCAACATTTAAGACATTTTATAAAATCATCTTACCTCTTTCTAGACCAGCAATTTTTTCTGGTTTGTTTTTAGTTTTAATGGAAGTTTTAAATGAATATGGTGCAGTTAAATACTTTGGAGTCAATACCTATACAACTGGTATTTTTAGAGCATGGTTATCTATGGGTGATGTTGGTACTGCTATTCAACTTTCTATTATATTATTATTGGTTGTTTTTATGTTTTTTTATATCGAAAAATATTATCATTCTACAATAAAATTCTATTATGGAACCAATTCAAAAATTCAAACTTTACATGGATTGGATGGTTTTAAAAAAATTACAGCCATTTTAGTTTGTTTTTTTCCTTTTTTAATTGGTTTTTTAATTCCAGTTGTTTTTATTTTCAACAATGTGTTCTTGACTTTTTCTCAGGTGGATTTTAATGATTTATTTGAGCTTACTTATAATACTATTAAAGTATCTAGTGTTTCGGCTTTTTTAATAGTTTTAATTGCATTGTTTTTTCTCTTTGTAGAAAAGATCTCAAAAACTCGAGTAAATTATTTTATAAGTCAATCGATTTCAATGGGATATGCTATTCCTGGAGCAGTTATTGGATTAGGCTTAATTATGCTGTTCACTTACATTGATAAGACATTTTCTTCTGCCTTCTACGGTTCTTTTTTTCTTCTTATATACGCATATATAGTTAGATTTTTAGCAGTTGGAAAATCTCCAATAAAATCTAGTATAGAAAAACATCCTGATTCATATGATGATACTGCTAAAAGTTTAGGTTTAGGCCCCTTTAAACTTTTAAGAAAAATCCATTTACCAATAAATAAATTGGCATTGATAACAGCTTTTATTGTTACTTTTATTGACCTTATGAAAGAGCTGCCCATTACACTGATTCTTAGACCTTTTAATTTTGATACCTTGGCTACGCAAACCTACGAGTTTGCAATTGAAGAAATGATACCATTATCTAGTATTTACTCTCTCATGATTATTTTAATTGGTAGTTTGTTATTATTAATTTTAAAAAATGTTATTAATAAGCAGTTAAATGTATCTTGAAGTAAAAAACTTAGTAAAATATTACAGTGAAAATAATCCTGTAATTAAGAAATTAAACTTTTCAGTAAAAAAAGGCGAGATTATATCTTTTCTTGGAGAGAGTGGTTCTGGAAAAACAACCTTTTTAAAATGTATTTCTGGACTAGAAAAAATCAATTCAGGAACGATCTCCTTAAATAATAAAATCCTTAATAATAGAAATATTTTCATAAAACCTCAAGAGAGAAAAATAGGTTTTGTTTTTCAAGATTACCCTCTTTTTCCTCATTTAAATTTAAAAGATAATATAGTATTTAATTTAAAACCTAAGTACTTTAACAAACTAGATTACATGATATCTTTAACAGGCTTAGAAAGCTTGTTAATGAGATATCCTCACGAACTTTCTGGAGGTGAACAACAAAGAGCATGTATTGCAAGAGCACTTATTAGAGAACCTGAATTACTTTTGTTAGATGAACCATTTAGTAACCTAGATTCTAATATCAAACTCTCTATGAGAGATGAAATATATAAAATCATTAAAGAGACTCAAACAACTACTATATTGGTAACTCATGATATAAATGACTCTTTGAATATTGCTGATAGAATTTTAATTTTTAAAGCTGGTGTTTTACAACAATATGATGATCCAGTTAATATGTATTGTGAACCGGCAAATTGTTACTGTGCTAAGGTGTTAGGCGATTTAAATCAGATTGAAATAGATGGCAAAACATTTTATATAAGACCTGAAAATGTTAAAATAGTCAAAGAATCAATCAATAAAGTTCTTGTTGAGAAATGTTTTTTTCAAGGAAAAGAATATAAAATAATAGGAAATCTAAATGGTCATAATTGGCATTTCTTCACTAATCAGCCTATAAAAAAAGGCGAGTATTTAAATATTGATTATAACTCAAAAGACTTAATATTTTTCGATTCTTTATGTAATAATTTTTTTGAATAATTTTTTTTATAAAAAAAATTTAAATTCATTCTAAACAATCTTTACTATACATTTGATTTAAAATTAATAATTATGAGTATTAGAACTAATAATACATGTTTAAACTGTGAGAACTTAGTTAACAACCTAACATGTTCAAAGCATGATATTGAGGTGGATATTTTAAATGTTTGTGATAGTCATTCTTTTAAAGAGGTTTTTTCTAAACAATCTAATTGTACTAACTGTAGTTCATTTAACTTAACATCGTGCAGTCATCCTAAATCTGCATCTGAAGGAATGTTGTGTTTTGATTGGCAACCGTCTCTAAGTTAGTCAGCTTTTTGTATAAGTAACTGGTAATGTAAATTTTAGTATATTTGCATGCAATTAATTATTAAGTTAATTGCTATGAATAAACTTCAAAATAAATTTACTGGAATAGGGTTTACCTACGACGATGTCTTACTTGTTCCATCTTATTCAGAATTTTTACCAAA
>MDTC01197348.1_pt1 | contig 12346 bp, 9 predicted proteins | sample 811181 | NCBI WGS metagenome assembly MDTC01 (sample SAMN05326644, study PRJNA326480) | marine metagenome | isolation source: seawater | place: Pacific Ocean: North | collected 2011
ATTATATTATAAAAAAATGGAAAATCTTGTTGAATACAATGAAGGCTATATGCCGGGTGTATCAATTGGTTTAGATAATATAGATAACAATTTAACATTTGGTGATGGTAAGTCTTATGGTTCTGAACTTTTTTTGGCTAAAAGACGGGGAAATTTAAACGGTTGGGTTGGTTACACATACTCAAAAACCACTAGACAATTTGACAATTTAAATGATGGAAATTGGTATTATGCTAAATACGACAGACCTCACGACTTGTCTGTTGTTTTAAATTATCAAATTTCTGATAGGCTTAATCTGTCAACTGTGTTTGTTTACGCTAGCGGAAACTCTTTAACAATACCAAAATCCATGTATATAATTGATGGTAATTTAATAACTGAGTGGGGTGATTTGAATAGCTACCGGATGGATCCATATCACAGAATGGATCTTGCTTTAACATTAAAAAATAAACCCCAAAAAAAGTTTTCATCAAGTTGGACGCTTTCTATTTATAACATTTATAATAGAAAAAATCCTTACTTTATTTATTTTGAAACAGACGGGCTACTTGGCGGAACAGAAAATGTTGAAATTAAAGCACAACAAGTTTCTCTATTTCCAATTATCCCTTCAATTTCGTGGAATTTTAATTTTTAAATAATGAAAAAAATAAAAATATTAGTTTCTTTAATTTTACTAATTTCTTGTACTAAAGAAATAGATATTAAAATACCAAATACAGGAACACAGTTCGTTGTTAACGGCTACATTGAAAATGGTCAGCCAGCAAAAATTTTAATTACTAGAAGCCTACCGTATTTCGACCCGCTTAATTTAGAAGATGTTGTAAGCTCTTCTGTTAGTAATGCACAAGTTAAAATATCAAGCAGTAATGGAACATCTGAAATCCTATCTCAAACAAATATCGCTAGTCATCCGCCCATTGGCCTCGGACTTTCAGATACATGGTACTTTAATTATTACTCTGAGGAAATTTTAGGTGAAGAAGGTGTAACATATGATCTCGAAATTATAAAGAATGACACTATAGTTAACTCTAAAACTACAATTCCAAAACTTGCACCAATTTCGATTGACAGCCTGAGGTTCTTATACAGAGCCGACGATAGTAGTTATTGTTACATGCTTGGTCATCTTAACGACCCTGATACCATCGGAAACTGCTACCGTGTCTTTTCAAAAACAAAACCAATTTGGGGTAGTACATTTGACTTCAATAATGATAGTTTTGATGATTTTTATATGAGTATGCTTGAACAAGATGGTAATTTTACTGACGAATACGTCAATGGTTGGAACTTTAGTTTTCCAATGTACAAAGGTAGAGGGTTTTGGCAAGAATGGGGTTTACAGGAAAGCTACGAAAGCGAGGATGTTGATGGAACAACTGGAGCTACTACTGGTTTTTGGAATGTAGGCGACTCAGTAATTTTAAAGTGGTCATCTTGGGATAGATCATCCTGGGACTTCTGGTATTCATTAGCTTTTAATAATCCAGCAGGGCCATTTGGTGCTCCCTCAGATGCAAATTCAAATATTTCTGGGGGTTTAGGTGTATTCAGTGGAACATCCTCACAATACATTGAACTAATCGCACAGCCTACTTTAGAATAAAATACTCAGACTTTCAAAATCCTAAGTTTTCAATTACTTTATCATTAAGTAGAATTGACTGCGGATTTTCTAAACCCTCCTTTACTTTTACAAGGAAACCCACTGAGTCTTTACCATCAATAATTCGATGATCATAGGAAAGTGCAATATACATTACAGGTGCAATTTCAATTTTACCATTTTTTACAATCGGTCTTTCAACAATATTATGCATTCCTAAAATTGCAGATTGTGGGGGGTTTATTATTGGAGTAGAGAGCATTGAACCAAAAACTCCACCATTTGTTATTGTAAATGTCCCACCAATCATCTCGTCCAAAGAAATTTTTCCATTTCTAGCTTTGTCAGCTAAGACTTTAATTTGTTTTTCGATCTCAAAAAACTTTATTTCGTTGACATTGCGCAAAACTGGAACCATTAGTCCTTTAGGAGAACTTACAGCAATTGAAATATCAATAAAATTGAATTTTACTAAATCTTCGCCATCAATCATTGAATTGACATTAGGAAATTCGTGTAATGATAGTTGAACACTTTTAACAAAAAATGACATGAAGCCAAGTTTACAATCGTGTTTTTTAAAAAACTTATCCTTATAATTTTCTCTTAACTCAATAATTGAAGACATATCAACCTCGTTAAAAGTTGTAAGCATAGCAGTCTCATTTTTTACCGACACTAACCTAGCTGAAAGTCTTCTTCTTAGAGTTGACAACCTACTTCTTGTTTCGGTTCTATTAGGTCCTACTGAACCCATAGCAGTTCTTTTATTAACTAAATCTTGTTTAGTTATTCTACCTCCTTTGCCAGTTCCATCAATTAAAGCTACATCAATATTATTTTCTCTAATTATTTTAGTAGCAGCAGGAGATGAAATTTTTTCAATTTTCATTTCAGTTGATGTTGGTTCCAAATCAATCTTTTCTTGATTTACAATTGTAGTTTGATTGCTTATAGTTTGTTTTTTTGTACTTGAAGTCTTTATTGATGAATCTATAGTACAAATTATCTCACCTACTTGAATTGTTGTTTCAATTTTTTTTAGAAGTTTAATTATTCCACTTTCATCAGCACTTACAGTTAGGGTTGCTTTGTCTGAGTCAATTTCACATATTTCTTGATCCTTTTCAACAAAATCACCATCTGAAACAAGCCAATTTGCAATTTCAACTTCTGTAATTGATTCACCGGGGCTGGGTACTTTTATTTCTATTATCATAACTTATAAATTAAAAACTTTATTAATTATTGTTTTTTGCCTTTCGATATATCTTGTAGAAGAACCACTTGCTGGTGAAGCACTTTCCTCTCTTGATATTAATTCAATATTAGGCCTTACAGCTCTAAACTTATCATTTACATGAAACCATGGGCCCATATTTTTGGGTTCTTCCTGGGCCCATATAAATCTACTTACATTGGGGTAGCTATCAATAACTTTTTCGAGATTTCTGTTTGGAAAAGGATATAATTGTTCTATCCGAACAAAAGCAATGTTTTTATTTGACAAGTCGTCTCTTTTAGTGTCAAGTTCATAAAAAAGCTTGCCACTTGTAAATACAATAGTATCAACTAGATTTTTTTTGGATTTAAAATCATCTATTACTTCCATAAAAGTACCGCATGATAAATCAGTAAGGTTAGATATACACTTTGGGTGTCTTAACAAGCTCTTTGGAGTAAATAATATCAGTGGTTTTCTGAACGATCTTTTCATGTGTCTTCTCAACATATGGAATAGGTTTGCTGGGGTTGTACAATTCATTATTTGCATATTGTTTTGAGCACACAATTGTAAAAATCTTTCCATTCTTGCACTTGAATGTTCAGCCCCTTGGCCCTCATAACCATGTGGAAGATAAACCACTAATCCATTTTGTAAGTTCCATTTTTCCTCAGCGGAAGAAATATATTGATCAATTATAATTTGTGCACCATTACAAAAATCTCCAAACTGAGCTTCCCATATTGTCAAACCGTGCGGTCTTGCTGCAGCATATCCGTATTCGAAGCCTAAAACTGCATATTCTGATAAAAAAGAATTATAAATTTGGAGGTTTGCTTCATCGGTAAAAAGCGGTTCAAATATATTAATTTTTGTTTCACTATTTTCACTTTTTATTATGGAATGTCTGTGAGAAAAAGTCCCTCTTTCAACATCTTGTCCAGAAATTCTCACAGATTTTTTTTCACTTAACAAAGTAGCATAGGCGAGAAGTTCAGCCATTCCCCAGTCTAAACCTTTGCCATTTTCAAGCATTGAAATTCTATCCGAAAATAATTTTTTAGTTTTTTTATAAAAATTATGTCCCAATGGTAATGAATAGATTTTTTTACCTAGTTCAATTAGTTTTTTTTCATCAAACTTTGTGTCAATTTCGATTAAAAAATCTTGAGGCCTCGCTTTATCTATCCCACGCCAATTGTCGCCGACGATTGATTTTATAGTAGTCTTATTTTTCTCTTTAGCTTTTCCATAATCTGATTCCAATAGCGAAATAAAATCTTTTTCTATTTTCAAAACTTCATCAGCTGATATTACCCTCTGTTGAATTAACTTTTGTGAGTAAATTTCTTTTGGATTTTTATGTTTATCTATCAAGCGATATAATTTTGGTTGCGTAAATTTGGGTTCATCTCCCTCATTATGTCCATATTTTCTATAACACAACAAATCGATAAACACGTCTTTTTTAAACTTTTGTCTGTACTTAATAGCAAAATCAAGAGTATGAATAACAGCCTCTACATCATCTCCGTTTACGTGCAAAACTGGAGACAAAATTGTTTTAGCAACATCAGTGCAATAAGTACTAGATCTACCATCAAGATAATTTGTTGTAAATCCCACTTGATTATTAATCACAATGTGAATTGTACCACCTGTTTTGTAACCGTCAAGTTGTGACATCTGAATTACTTCATAAACAACACCTTGGCCTGCAATTGCAGCATCACCATGAATTAAAATTGGAAGCAATTTAGAGTTGTCTCCATCATATTTTTTATCGATCTTGGTTCTTGAAATTCCCTGAACCACTGGGCCAACAGCTTCGAGATGAGAAGGATTTGGTGCTAAGCTAATTTCAACATTTTTTCCACCGCTTACTAATTTTTTACAATTATAACCGAGGTGATACTTTACATCTCCATCAAATTCATCGTCCTCGTAAATAACACCTTCAAACTCACTAAATAGTCTTGAAAAGGGCTTGTTAAATATATTAGCTAAAACACTTAGCCTTCCTCTATGGGCCATACCAAAAATAAATTCATCAATACCTAAATTAGCCCCCTCATTTATTAAATGTTCTAATGATGGAATTAATGATTCAGCACCTTCAATAGAAAAGCGCTTTTGTCCAACGTATTTTTTATGAAGAAACTTTTCAAAACCCACACAGGAATTTAGTTGCCTCAATATTTCAACTTTTCGTGGGTTACTAAAGTTTGGTTGATTATTGTTTTGATGAATAAACTCTTTAATCCAGTTGACTTCATCAATTTCTCGAATGAACATGTACTCGATCCCTATGGACTGACAATACACCGACTGAAGATGTTTTAAAATGTCTTTCAATTTAGATGGGCCCAAACCAACTTCGTTGCCTGCTTGGAATACAGTTTCAAGATCACTTGACAAAAGTTTATAATTTTCAATATTTAATTTTGGAGTATAATTTCTTCTATCCCTCACAGGATTGGTTTTGGTAAAAAGGTGTCCTCTCTTCCTGTAATCGTCAATAAGTGAAATTACCTGAAATTCTTTGTGAATTTCATCCGGAAATTGATTTTTTATATTTTCATAAGTTTCATTTGCAAAGTCATATCCCTGAAAGAAACTACGCCAGGATGGATCCATTAAATCAGGGTTTGTTAAATAATCATTATACATCTTTTCGTAAAATGAGATGTGTAGACTACCTAAAAAAGAGTATGATTCCATTTTTTATTTTTTTCAAAATTACGTCTTTAAGATTCTAATTAAAACATTCTATGTGATAATTTTATAAATAAATATTAATCATACATAAAAAGAATACTAATATAATTTTTGTGTTTGGCACGGACTTTGATATTTATTCATTGTCAAACTAAAACTATTAATTATGAAAGTATTATCATTAATTCTATTTTTCTCATTTTCATTCGGTTTGTTTTCTCAAAGTGAATTTGAAAAGAAAAATAAAAAGCTAGTTGAAAACTTAAACAAACCATCAAAAAGCTGGGTTCAAGGAAAGTGGGAAACACAACAAAACGGGACAAAAAAGTGGAAAAGCGGACATTGGATATTTCGTGAAAAGTCTTTTCAAAAAAAATCTGAAATTTTAAGAATTAAACACAGTTTTAAGCCTACCGCATAACAAACTTATATAATAGTACCATTATTTAGAAAAATTATGTTAATATTGATTAAGTATGAATCATGATACAATTACAACATTTTCTAATGAATGGTGGATATTTAACTCATGTACTATTATTTTAATAGTATTTCTTATTTTATTTTCGAAAAAACTCGCTTCAAATTCAAAAAATAGATTTAAAAATTTTCTAGCTTTTATTTTTATATGTGAACTTGTTTTAATGAATTCTTATTATGTTTTGGAAGGAAATTGGATCCTTACAGAATCACTCCCTCTCCACCTGTGCTCTATAATGTGGATCATTTCAATTATTTTTCTTTTAACTAGAAGTCAGAGGTTATTTGAACTACTTTTGTTTATTGGAATGCCCGGTGCTTTTCACTCACTAATCACTCCTGAACTGACTAATGGAAATAACCTGATAAATAAAATTGAATTTTTTTTTAACCATGGTGGTCTAATTTTTGTTCCACTGTTTGCTATCTTTACTCTCAACATGTGGCCAAGAAAGGCTTCATGGTTAAAATCATTTGTGGCATTACAAATAATGGCTCTTTTTGTTTTCTTGGTGAACAACTTAATTGGTTCAAACTATATGTTTTTAATGAACCCGCCCATTGCTAATAACCCCTTAATTCCTGACAGTAATACTTTTTTTGGCGAATGGCCATTTTATATTATAATTCTGGAATTTGCTGTACTATTTCATATTATATTAATCTACCTTCCTTTTAAAATAAAGGGCAAATTAATCGGGAAGATTTAATTTTGTTTCTTTAAGAACCAAATTAGTTTTTTTAATTTTACCATCTTGAGTTAGTACTACTAAGTTTTTTTCTTCAGTAACTGACTTATAAATATTTTTTATATTGTAACAGTTATTAAAACCTTTGCCATATCCGTCTTCAAAACATAGCTTTTGTATAAAGTAATTTTCCTCATCGTAGTACATATATATCATAGCATCTAAAGCCGAGCCTAGCTTGAAACACCGTTTAGTTTCAACATAAAGATTTTCAAAATCTATTTTAAATAAGTCATAATCAACATGTGACACGCTTACCAAATGTTCCGCCACAGGATGAACGATGACGCTTCTTGAGGGTGAGACATAGTTTAGTACCGATTCAAATTGTGCAGGGTTTAGTGAATACTTCTGCATTACAATTAAATTATACCTATCGAACAGAATATCACTCATTTCTAATCTATCTAAATCATCAATAATTTTTGAATTTGAGTCCCTTTCTGCATTGTCAGAAGCCAAAGCAATTTCTTCTTTAATTGAATCGATATTTAAACTAATTAGATCTACGGGAGTGAATTGTGTTTTTTTAACCAAGGTTTTATAAATCCATCTTGATTTTCCGGAAGGCAAAATAACACTATACCACTTCTCATTTTGACCATTAGTTTCATAAATTTCTCCAAAAAAAGCATGCCCAACAATCGGAGATGATGTAGTTGGATTCATTCTAATGTTGATATCAGTTTTTACAACTTGTATGTAATCTTGGCCGGGTAAGAGCTGATTAACCCAAAAAAGTATGACGATAATCTTCTTCATATGTTTCAAATATAACAAATGTTTTGTGATTTTTAAATCTTATTTGATTGCATAAAAATATGATGTCAGTTCTAATTAAGAACAAACGTTCTAAATAAAATCAGATGTGTATAACTTTTTTTTTAAAAAATTATACAAAAAGTTGAGTAACAAGGGTTATTGTTTAAAAAAATAATTGTAATTTTGAATCAAACAACAATGATTATGAAAAAACTAATAACCTTTAACGTCTTACTGCTTTTTTTTGCATTTAACTCATACATTTCAAATGCGCAATGTACAACAACAGATGCAACTGATTGTCAATGTCTAGATCCGTCAGAAACTGATTGTGATCTTCTACCAGATATACAGTTATCCTGGTTTGGTGTCATTGACGTAAGTGACGGACCGTCTGAATATCCACAAGAGGGTGCAGGCTCAAACAATGGAAGGCTCAGACTAAGTGCATCTACACCTAATGATGGTGCTGGGCCACTAACCGTTAGGGGTGTTGATGAAAATGGTTGGGCCTGGTTTGTTTGCGGAACAGATACAATAATTGATACTAACCCAGAATCTAACCTATCTGATTTCTATTGTGATAACGGCGAAACTGCAAGACAAATCACATGGCAAAGAATTTATCACAGAAATTCTGATGGAACAATGTCTTTCTATGATAGAAAAGCTGGTAGTATGACTTACCATCCAACTCATGGACATAATCACAGTGACGACTGGGGCGTGTTTTCACTAAGAAAAATGGACCCTAATGAACCTAATCCATTGAATTGGCCAATTGTAAGTGATGGTGGAAAAATGGGTTTTTGTTTGATGGACTATGGAACATGTGGAACGGGGCCTAACTCAACATATTATGGCCACTGTAGAGATGAAAACCGATATAGTCCTGATTACCTAGAATATTTTCCGGAATTTGATGATGGAACAAACGGAGGGACAATCAAGTTAAACGAAGATTACCCAAATTTTGGATTAGGTGGTGGTGAATATGGCTGTAGTCCCGTAGAACAAGGAATTTCCGCTGGCTGGTTAGATTTGTACGGAGAATGGTTAGACGAACAGTGGATCAATCTTGAACCTGGATTATGTAATGGCATGTATTGGATAATTGGTGAAGTTGATAGAAATAATGACTATCTTGAGTCTAACGAGGACAACAATTGGACTGCCGTACAAGTCGAGCTTACTCAACAAATAAATGGCGAATACGATATTCAAATTGTTACTGATCAAGAAGGCAACCCTAACATTTGCAACGGAGAAATCTTGACATTAAGTGCTAGCTCAAATAGCAATGAAAATACATATGAATGGTCTACAGGCGACACAACTCCAACAATTGATGTAACTGAAAGTGGTGACTATACTTTGACGTCAACTAACATTTGTGGTGTTTCTGAATCAACAATAACTGTAACAGTCAGCAATCCAGAGATACCTACATCTCAGAATGTAACAATAGAAAGTGGTGAAAATGCTATTTTAAATGCTACTGGTACTGGAACAATTATTTGGAGTGATACAGAGGGTAATACCCTATATGAAGGTGCTGATTTCATTACTGAGCCCTTATTTGAAAATACCACGTTTTATGTCACCAATAAAGAAGTCATTATCGAAGCCCCTGCTGAACTAGCTACAGGAGCTACAAACCATGAAGGTGAAAGTTTTTACAGTAGTGGGGTATACAACGGTGGACTAGTATTTGATGCATATGAAGAATTTACTTTAAATAGTGTAAAAGTTTATACTGAATTCGAGGGGGATAGATTATTTGAACTTCTCGATAATGACGGTAACTTGATTGAGAGCTCTCTTGTCAATATCCCTGCTACATCAAACGATGGCTACGTTGTAAATCTAAATTGGCTCGTTCCTGCTGGAAGTCAATACACTATCACTACCAACATTGATACTAACAACGAAAATTTTGATTACAATAGTCCCTGGCTAAGAAGAACTACAGAAAACCTTCCTGAGTATCCATATTCGATTGATAATATAGTTGAGATAAGCGAAGGTATGTATGATGATGGAACCGTAACTGGTTATTCCACTTCATACTACTATTACTTTTATGATTGGAAAATCAATAACGATTGGAATATTGGATCTGTTTCCTGTGAAAGCCCCTCGGCAGAGGTCATTGTTGAAATATGTAATGACACCGACAATGATAACATCTGTTACAATGTTGATAACTGCCCAGACACTTACAATCCAAATCAAGATGATTTTGACAACGACGGTGTTGGAGACGCTTGTGACGGCTTGACTATTAGCGAGGATGAAAGTTATTTTACAATATTTCCAAACCCAGCAAGTGAATTTTTAAATATTACATTCAATAGCAAATCAGTTGGTTTAAAGTTAAATGTATACAATGGTTTAGGGGAAATTGTTCGAAATTTAAATATTGAAATTGCTTCTAACAATGAAACTATTTTAATTGAGACAAACGAAATCCCTTCTGGTCTTTACTTTCTTGAAATATTAAATAAAGATACATCGACTATAAAGTCATTCACAATTAGTAGATGATAACTATCAAAATATTAAGAAAAAACTTCCTTAAACTAGCCCTTTCAATAGGGCTAGTTTGTTTTGGTCAGGATATAAGTGTAGTTGATGTTTTTAATAGTGAAAATTCTGCAATTATCTATGATGATATTAACTGTTTAGAATTTGACTCTAACAATCAAATGTGGGTGGGGACTTCCGAGGGACTAAGCATATTTAACTATGAAAACAACGAGTGGTTTAACTTTGACTCAAACCTCTCAATCGAACCTTGGTGCTGTGTAAATAATTTAGAAATTATGTCGCTAGAATGGGCAGATGAAATTGGAACGATGTTCATCGGCACAAATAATGGAATAATTTCATATTCAAATAGTTCTTCTGAAATCACGTTTTCTGAACAAAATTGGGAAATAAATATTGGAAGTGAATGCAGTGCAAATAATAATATTATAAATACAATATTGTATGATGATAGAATATGGGCTGGTGGAACCGATGGACTATGTGTGCAGTTTTTTCAGGGAAAAGACGAATGGTCATTATTTAACACACAGACAGGTTTTTATTCAAATAATTATAAGAGCATTGAAAAAAATTTCAATAATGGCATGGTTGGAATCGGAACGATGAATGGGGGTCTTATCACTTACAATGGTGAATTCACAAATTATTACAGCGAGAACTCTGGCATTCTTGACAACTCAATTCTTGATCTTGCATTTGATTTAAATGACAATATAATAGTAACATCTCCACAAGCTGGGCTTGGTATATTAACTAACTCAGGTAATTGGATTTGGTTAAATACAGTAAATTCTAATATTGTAAGCAATAGCCTTAAAAATGTTATTGTAGATGGAAACAATTCTATTTGGATAACTACGCTTCAAGATGGAATTTCACAATATTATAACAATAATTTCTACAATTATAATATTAATAATTCTCCACTGATCGACAACGAAATTAATTGTCTAATTATTGACAACGAAGAAAATTTGTGGTTGGGAACAAAGAACAGTGGGCTAATAAAAATCGAAACTTTCTATTCAATTACATCTGAGGAGGTTACGGATAATTATCAAATAAATTTCAAAAAAGATGAGATAAGTATAAATTCTCAGAGCTATAGTCATTTGAAAATTTTTGATATTTCTGGAAAATTACTTTATGACAATTATTTTTCAGCTGGAGAATCTAAAATAAGCACTCTTACATTCAAACCTGGCTTTTATTTAGTTCATATAAAGACTAACAGCTCCTTTGTTACAAAAAAGTTTGCAAAAAATTAAATTTTTCTTGAATGAAAAACTAGGTTAACTGCTTGCTTAACTGAGTTATCAATTATTGAATAATAAGACATCTTACCCTCTTTACGAACATTAATAACATTTGATTTTTTTAAAATTGATAAATGCAAAGAAATTATGGGTTGGTCAATATTTAATAAGCGTGAAATTTCAGAGACTGAAATTTCTCTCATATTATATAATAACAAAATTATTTTAATCCTAATGGGGTGTCCTATTGATTTTAATAAATTTGCTGTTAAACTTTCCTTCATTATGGACTAAATCTTTTTTCTTAACCTAGCAACAGGAATTAACAACTGTTCCCTATACTTTGCAACAGTTCTTCGTGCTATCTTGTATCCCTTATCATTGAGAGCATCAACCAATGCTTGATCATTCAATGGTTTTTGAGAATTTTCATTATTTACAAGTTCTTTTAATATACTTTTAATTTCCTTCACAGAAATTGTTTCACCATCAAGTTTAGAAATAGACTCAGAAAAATAAAACTTAAGCGACTTAATTCCATAAGGTGTTTCGACATATTTACTGTTTATTACCCTTGAAATTGTTGATATATCTAATGAAACGTCCTCTGAAACATCTTTTAAAATCATGGGTCTTAAGTCTCTTTCGTCACCTGTCAAAAAGTATTGTTTTTGTATGTTAATTATGCTTGAAATTGTAGAAACAAGAGTTTTTTGACGTTGATTGATGGCGTCAATAAACCACTTAGCTGAATCTAGTTTTTGCTTTAAAAAAGATAGAGCTTGTTGATTTTTTTTACTAATTTTTCCATCACTTTCTTTGTACATCTCAAGCATATTTTTATACTCTTTACTTATTTTAAGAGTAGGTGCATTCCTTGAATTTAATGTAAAATTAATTTCATCGTTGTTGATAGATATAGCGAAATCTGGAATGATTTGCTGAGTAAATCTTGTTTGGCTGGAATTAGATGCCGGTTTTG
>MDTC01094901.1_pt1 | contig 12345 bp, 12 predicted proteins | sample 811181 | NCBI WGS metagenome assembly MDTC01 (sample SAMN05326644, study PRJNA326480) | marine metagenome | isolation source: seawater | place: Pacific Ocean: North | collected 2011
CTCTCGAAATGCTGTTTGTTCGACAGATGTTTGGCTGGGGACTTGCCTCACTTATTCTGGGTGTCCTCATCGCATTATTCCCATCGAACTACGAAATCGTCGGTATGGAAGAAGGTCAGTCACTACCGCAAGATGATTGATTACACATTCATAATGGCTTGACATGTAGGGCATTCGATTTTGCCTGAATATTCATTTGGGACCTGTAATTCAGCATTACATGAACTGCAGACTACATTCCTTTTTCCGCTTGTATCATTTGAGCCAAGAAGATTTTCAATCGGTTCTGGCCATCCACTTTTCATTGTTGGAGACATCAAAAGGGGTAATGCGACAAAAATCATGCAGGATAGTGAACACATGATGGATGTAAGAAACATAGAGTCGCCCCAAGCGATGGACACCGGGTTCACTTCATCTCCGTGGAAGATGATGCTCAGTATTCCAGAGATTGACAATACTCCAAGCGTAAAATAAATTCCATTTCGATAACCAGAATAGGTAATTGCTCCACCGATTAAAAACCCAAGGCCGAGTATGAAAGCAATCGGTGAAAGTATCCACCCTAATCCTCCAAGTCCGCCAAAAGAGAAGATCAGAGCCCATCCTAATCGGAAAAAAGCGTAAAGGATGATGCATATGCCAATCCCGGTGCCTAGTTCGCTTTCTTTCTGAACATAAATCATTTGAGGGGCAGCATAATTACCAGGGGAATGTTGAGGAAAAGGCTGAGTTTGTATTTGAGGTTGGGGTGCAGGAAATGCTTCTTCGTCATGTTCCATCAATCGAATTACGACCTCTGGCTTGTTTCCAGAAACCTTGAGGCCACGATCTTTGCACAGTGTTTTGAGCTGTAGTACCGTCATGCTGTCGTAGTCCATCAACAGTTTTAGCAGTGATGAACTGTTAAGCCTTTATCCGTTCTTCAAGCCTCAACTTCTATTTGTGAAGTTGATTCTGAAGTCGCCTTTGCTTTCTTAGCTTCAACTTGGCGGGCAAGGAATGACACGACGTCGAGGATTTCGATGTCCTCGTAACGCTCGTCGCCTTCAAACTTGAGGCACTCGAAGTGAGATACACACTTCGGGCAAGATGTAAGCATTGTATCTGCTCCAGTGGAACGGATTTCTTCCATACGAGTGACACGGAGTGAACGAGCATTCTCGTTACAAGACATCATGCTTGAGACACCACAACACAATGCATCTTCAGCATGGTGTTCCATCTCGACAATCTCGACACCTTCAACGCCAGCAATCAGTTGCCTCGGTTCTTCATAGATTCCCATTTGGCGACCGAGTCGACATGGGTCGTGGTAGGTGACGGTTGTTTCTTCTTCGGCTTTGAGGTTCATGTCAAAACCATTTTCGATGAGGAATTCGGTTGTGTGCATCACTTTAACGCCTTCAAGTTCGTAGTCACGGGCAAAAGTTCGGAAACATTCTGCACAAGAAGATACGAGAGTATCGATACCTGATTGCTCAATTTTCTTCTGGTTGTAAGCCTTGAGTTTGTCAAACACTTCATCCAAACCTTGCCACTTTTGATCGTGGCCACAGCACTTCAAGAAATCACGTCCGAGATAAGAGACATCCATTTCCATTTCATCAAAGAGTGTGAAAGCAGATGTCGTAGCGTCACCGAGATTCATTTCGCCTTCATTGACATGCGAGAAGACCATTTCTTGGTCGAGGTAATCAACGCAGCCAGGATAATATCCGATGTTGGAGGTGAGTGGGTAATCTTCTATCGAGATGAAGTCGCTGTTTGCAGCTTCTTCTGCTTCAGCAGCAAGAACGGCTTGCAAGACGGTGTGGGCAATTTCTGCTTGAGGTCCGCCGACAATCAACGAACGTCGAATGTCAACATATGAGTCATAATCAACAAGTTGCGGACAAGCGTTTGTACACGCTGTGCATGTCAGACAAGAATACAGCGGGACTCCGTCGTCTTCATTGTTCCAAGAGTTGTAAATGATGTTGAGTTTATCTCCACCGTTAAACAATCGAACAGGACAAGCATCATCACAGAGGTCACAACCGTAACACTTGTTCATTTCAAACTCATATCCACGTCCCATCGAGCGTAGCAGAATGAAGACCATTGCTCCAAATGTCAAACAGGGAATGAACATTGCATAGGTGAGTTTTGCATCCAATGCCTTCGGGTTGTTGTGATAGGTTGGATTCTCGATTGAGGCGAATTGTGTTCCGCCCAAAGCCATGTCTTCAGCGCTCGAAAGGTTCACGGTCGTTCCAGCAAGGCTTGCCGGTGCATTAGCGTTCCAAACCAAGAGTGGTTGGAATGAGGCAATTCCAAATGCGGTTTCGGTTTGAATACTGTTGTTGAGTGCAAGTGCACCGCTTACAGTGACTGAGTAAGTGTAATCGTAGGTGCCAACCGGCAATTCAATGGTCGCACCAGCGCAATTATCGAAAGAGGAAACAACAGCACCTTTGCTGTTGGTAACCGTTAGTGTTGAAGAAATCATACTTGCTGTCGCAATGTCGTTAATCTTACGTTCAGAAGATCTGTATTCGCAACTGAGGTCAGTGGTGAGTGTCTCTACGGATTCGTGGTGGCCATCAGGGAAGAGTGCGATGTCTTCTGTAACAGTAAATGAACCAGATGCCTCCCAACCTTCTCCACCGTTGAAGGTCGTTGTGCCAGCAGCAGCATTGATTCCATTCGCTGCATCTTGATGCCCGTTGGCATCATTGAAATCGGTAATGATATACCGAGCAGGTTGGTAAATCACCCAATCGAGCCAAGCCGTGGTAGGGACCGTCTCAGATTCACTCCACCCCCGCTCATCAGTGAATTCATTTGTAGCATGAACATGAACATCGCTTGGTTGATTACGCATAGCTTCTAATTCGGGATAGAGATCATGTGTCAAACCTTTGATGGTGAGCAATCCGCCTTGGTCCCAAAATCCATCATCATACGTGTCCCATGTTGCAACGGTTGCTGCCGTCGATATCAAAAGTGTTCCAACAAGGATTTGCTTTGCATGGCTTGGTTTGAATCCAGCACCCCAGGCTTTGACCATAAGTCCACGAGCCAGGAAATAGATACAGATCCAAGCAAGAACACCCGTCATCACCCACGGAATAGAGTTGAAGGCGTCAGCCACCCAAGGTTCTCTCGTTCCACACAACAAGTCGCCATGGCTATCCAATTTACAATAATCTGAACGGTTTTTCGCATAGAGTTCGAGGAAAATATTGATCGAAAACACGGAGATAAACCAAATGTGAGCAAGATAAACGGCACCTGCAGTTGCAAACCAAGGATCTTCAACAGGTCGCTTTTCACGTCCGCCGAGGAACGGAGGGAGTGCGAGAATACTTACTGGGATACCAGTGAGTGCTGCGCCCCACCAAGCAGCGTTCCATGGGAACACAGGCTGACCGACGATTTCGCCAATGAAACCAGTTGGAACAGTGAATTGCGGAAGATATTCGCCCCAGCGAAGGTACCCGTAAGAGAACAATACATACCAGTCAGGGAAAACGAACCCAGCCTGAGCATAAGGGTCAGCAGCACTGTGGAGTGGCGGTGGAATGAGCCAAGCGTAAAACAGGAGTACTGCTGCCATGAAAGAGAGTAGAATCGTATCTCTCAAAACTTCATGTGGCCAGAATCCGTGCCCTGTACGAGTACGCTTTCGTTTACCTGCAACCTCTTGTAACTGTTCTTTCTCTTCCATGTAGGAAGTAGCAACACGCCCGAAATTCTCGATTAGTCCCATGTTATACCCTCCAATATCAATGCGGTTCAGCAATGCCTTGCACCCAGACAATAAATAAGTGGATAATGATCAGTGTTGTCACAATTACTGGAAGGATGAACACGTGAATGAAATACATTCGAGTGACTGTTCGAGCGGTAAGTGATGAACCGCTAAAGAGAAGGGTTGCGATATATTTCCCAACCAAGGGGCTTGAGTTGGCAAGGTTGATGCCGATAACTGCAGCACCGTAAGCAAGTGAATCCCAAGGCAAGAGATATCCTGAATATCCGAATACGATGGTAAGTGCCATCAAAGCGACTCCAATCAACCAGTTTAATTCACGAGGGTTGCGGTATGCACCGGTGAAGTAAACTCGACACATGTGCAAGAATACACTCGCAACCATGAAGTGCGTACACCAGTGATGGACAGCTCGAATAATGTAGCCGAACGGAAGTTCAGTCATGATGAATTGCATGCTTGCGTAAGCAGGTGAAGGGTCTCCTTCTCCTCCAGGAACGTAGTATATGCCGAGGACAGTTCCTGTAATGACTAAGATGATGAAGGAAAGGAATGAGATGCCGCCGAGGCAATACAAAGGATACCAATACCAAATGATTCGAAGTTTATACTTCTCTGCGTGAGAGAGAGGCATTTGGCGGTGCATGTTGTAGTATGCGCCTTTCGACATGTTCCAGTAGTCCTGTAGACGGAAGCGAGTATCAAGCCATGAGAACACCCAAAGGAACAATCGTTCTGCGAAGCCCATTTTTCCGGTAGACTCTACAGCACGTAGAATTTCACGGCGAGGAGTATCGCTGCTCTCTTGTCGAAGAGTGAGTGCAACCAGCACCACAACGAAAGCGATGAAGAACCAAAGAATCCAAAACATTGTTGTCATCATAATCACCTCAGTCGCAATACGTATACCAGTCAAGATAGTCCGTTATGCCCTCAATAACATCTCCATTCAATACAATCGGGATAATAGGGAGTCCGACTGGTGCGGGCCCACCAGACTTTCGGATGCCAGCATAGTTAAACGTGGCCCCATTTGAACGGTTTCGGTTTGTGTTCATCTCCAAAACTGTTGGGTCAAAACGCGACGAGTGACAGATACAGAACAACTTGGTGCCGCCGTCGTCGCCACCGCCAGGTGTCCATGAATCATCAGTGAATGAGTTTGAAACAAGTTGCCAACCAGGGATGCAGCACAAGTGGGTGCAGCGGCCAAAAATCATGACCAAGTTATCCGATGGCAGTAGTCGAGGGTCAGAATCACTCAAATCTTCAAAGTGCCCGATTGTTTTTCCGGTTTCATCAACACCTTCTGTGTATTGGAATCGTGCCTTACCGTTTGAAAGCGGGGTTGAAGCGTATTTAGAGTGGTTGGCATAGGTGACAACTACAGGGACACCGTTCCATATTCCTGCAGCACCTGAAGTTTCTGTGTTTGATTTTGCAGCTTCATCGACAAAGTCTTGTCGGGTCATAATCTGTTCATGCTTTGCTCCATACCATGCCGAATCTTCGCGACCTTTCGCCCAGAACTTGACGCCGAGTTCTCCTTCGGTAGTCCCCCCAGGTGGAAGTAAAATAGACGCAAAACCAAGCACGCCGAGTGATGCTGCTAGTACGCCAGTGGCGGTGTTGAACCCATAGCGCAAAAATTGTCGACGGTTAATCGACGCCGATGTGGAAACATCATTCGAATCTCCAGATGATGGGGCGGGTTTGAGATCGTATTCACGTGCCATGAGTAATCACCACTTATACTCCTTCCAGTCTTTCTGGTGCTCGGGAATGAATTTATTCATCCCATGCTTAACAATGATTGTATCAGGTAGGACGAACTTGAGATAAGCCATTCCCATTAAGCAGAGTGTGACGAGCATCATTGCAAGATGGTATGCGAGTTGCTGCTGGTCCCAGCCTTTCGCAAGACCGTAAATCATCGAAAATACCCAGAAGCATGACCAGAAAAGCCCCCATGCAAAGAAGATGATGATGAGATTCGAAGCGCCAGATGGTGCCAATGAGGCGCTAACAATCGTTCCTGATTCTGCGATGTTGAATACACCATGGTCGATGGCAGATTGCATCTGGTCTTCGGTGAGCGAAGCATCTTCTAATGCTTCTCGGGCATCTTCAACACTGACTTTGCCGCTGGCAACTTTTCTTAGAAGCGTGGTGATTGTATCATCCATCATTGATCACCTCTTCGCATGAGTTTGTATCGCAGCCTCAACTGATTGGTCCGTCCAGTGTATGATGTTGAGAAACTGTAACGCAGCATCAGTCCTGCAAAAATGATGACGAGAATAACTGCGCCAAAACCAAGCAATCCAAGCCAGTGTGCTCTCAGTTTAGCACCCATGTGATGTAGGTCAACTCCGTGGTGGTCGGGTTCAGGAGGGCTGACGTTTCCGTCACCAGCGAACAGAGTTCGTGTTCCCAGTGCACTGGTTGAATCGCTACCTTCCTGCATTGAGAACAGCAATTGATTCCATTTGTCTTCTTCTCCTCCAGCGTTGTTCAATTGATCGCCGTTCACTGAATTGCCAGTAATCCAGAAATCAACGCTACCGGTTCCTGATTCAGGTGCTTGCCATGATAGCGTCCACATTCGGTCTGCGTTACTGGCAGATGCTTCAGTATGGGTGAGTGTTGTGACATCCTCATCCCAGTTCTGTAAACCGTCGCCGGAAAGAGCGCCAGCACTGATGCGCATGGCAAATCCTGCGGTGTAGGTTCCAGTAGCAGCGGGTCCGCCGATGATCTGAAGCGTCATTTCGTAGGTTTCTCCTGCAATCCATCCATAGGGGACGTCGTCGAGGATAATTTGAACAGAATTGTCAGCTGCTCCATTGTGACAGAGACAGCCTCCTTTGGCTACGTCATCAATGGTTTCCCCAGCGTTGTCTTGGGCGCCTCCGACACCGCTATGAAGTGAGGAAACGAAACCGGGAACAAGAAGCAAAACCGCAAGAACAAGGATAACTCCCGAACGTGTAGAAAATGTGCTCACGCGCATTGCATCACCCAATTGTTTTAACCCACTCGCAAGTGCCCCTTAAACATTACCAGTGGAAGCGATAAAAAAATCTACGCAGTCCCTCGTTTTTTTAGACATTTAAAGTGCAGAAAAATCCCCGATAAACATCCCAGTTTCCCTCGAAAAGCGTATACTTTTGATGCTGGGGATGGGAGACTTCTTGAAGGTCCGCCCAGAGCGTGCATACGAGACAACGATGCCCGCCCACTTTGACAACACCTATGAGTTAACTTCAGAACAACTGGAGCAACTTGATCAGGCGGAAGAGATGATGCTCCGAAACGACCTTGGCGCTGCAGAAAAATTGCTGCTTTCCATGATCGATACCGATCCTGATTGTATTCCCGTTCTTTCGAACCTTGGGCATCTTTACGGTCGTCACCTTTCTGAGTTTGAAACAGCAATCGAATTTTACGACAAGGTACTTGCACTGGAGCCAGACAATGCTTGGGCCAGAGATGCACGTCGCCGATATTTGAGATATGTTTGACAATACTCAACACTGCAAAGTTCATTGAGGTTCGGTTGAATGGCCCTCTATGGAAGCGTCACACATCCTCATTGCTGGAGTGGGTGGCGTTGGTTGTTCATGGGCAAAAGGGGCGCATGCTCGTTGCGAAGATTTTGCAGATATCTGCTTGGTAGATGCTGATGATTCGAGTTTTGAGAATAATGCTTCTGCACATTTCTTACGCTTGGGGCATGCACTTGACTCAATGGGTTGTGCAGCACTCCCTCCACTCGCAGAGCAACGAATGCGGGGTTTGTCTGCACTCGCAAGAACCGTTCTTGAGCCCGTTGAGTTGGTTCTCTTGCTTGTAGGTCTTGGCGGAGGCACTGGTACAGGAGCAGCACATGAATTTGCCCGTCAAGCTCGGCAATCTGGTGCAATTGTAGTTGCTGTTGCTGCTTTACCATTTGATGTTCAAGAAACTCGTGCAGCCATCGCTGAAGAGGGGTTAAAGCGTCTTGAGAAAAATGCTCATGTTACCGTTCGGCTTTCGCTGGAACGACTCGCTCGACAGGCTAGAGAGCGGGGCACTGCATGGCAAATGGGAGCCGAGTGGGTTGAGGATTTAATCGAAGGTCTGGTCCGCACATTGATGAGAATGGGTCTCATTAATCTGGATTTGATGGATTTACGAGCGATTGTGGAAAAAGATGGAGAAGCGACATTACTGGTCGGAATTGGTAAACCAGATGATCCTGAAGGAATTCTTGAATCTGCTATGATGGCTCCACTTGCTGAACTGGATGTTGGTGGAGCTCAAGGATGTTTGATTCAAGTTGAAGGCGGTGTTGGGATGACAATAGGGCAACTGGATGAGGTTGCCAATATGTTCACTGAAGCGTTGGATCCGAATGCGCAAGTCATTCTTGGAGCACGTGTAAGTGAAGACCTCGAAGATACAATCCGAGTCGTAACGCTTCTTTCAGGGATTCATTCAGAATCTTAGTCCTTGATTTCAATGACATCATCCCACTCGACATCTTCGTTAATTGTAGGTCCAACATTTCCGTCCCATTCAACTTCAATCGATTGTTCGGATTCCTCTTCCAGTTGTACAAACTCCTCTGGCTCCAAATCTGAATCTTCAGATTCTGTGGGGCTAGGATCTGACTGTGGTATTCGAGTCGAAGATACAACAAGGTCGTGTTGATCAAGAATTTGAGCTAAAACACTTCTCTGCATCCAAGTTATCGTGAGTAGAGCGATGATGTGTCCGGTGATCATTACGTTGGTAATATCATTGAAAGCCGTTGCCAGCATTGCAACACTTCCCGCATAAGCATAGCCGAATGAAAGTCCCCATGGGAGCGCATTTTCAGTTGAAAGCAGTTTGTACTTATCTCCTACTGATTGTGAGGTGATTGACCAGATGGCCATAAATACCGTGAACATCATCAACAACACCTCTTCAATGAAAACCTCAATCGGGCCAGGAGACATTACCAATTGTCGCCATACAGTAAGGAGGTGCCATGTAGCGAATATGTGAGCAAAAAGAGTCCATCGGAAAGAAAATTGCTTGAGTGCTTTATCACGAAGTGCCATTTGGCGGTATTTCCAAGTCCACGCGACCGTCAATCCGTAAACGATGACGGCAGTAAAGAAGAATCCAAGGTTTGTAAGAAGGGCATTTGCCACATCAAATTGCTGTTCGTAAATGGATTGGAAAGCCATTATTCCTAATGCTGAAAGAGAAAAAACGATGATGCTTTGAGTGGCAATCATCATCTTGATGTTTCCAGTAGTTGTTTCTTTCTCAGGTAAATTTTTGGCAGCTTTCGATGAAGCCCAAGAACCGAAAGACCGTCCTTGTGCAACTGCCCACAGGACAAAGAGAGAACCTAAACTCAAGGGGATAGCAGCAGGTAAGTCAAAAGCAGAATCTCCAGCAAAAAGCATCAGAATAAGGATTCCAAGTACGCCGGCAATCGTTAAGGGGAACAGGCAAATTTTGAAACTGGTAAAGATTCTTTTGATTGGATTCGGTTTTTCTTGTTCTTCAGAATGCGACAAGGTAATCCATGTTTTCACTTTCTCACTGCTCGAGAATACCGCGGTGACTGCATATCCACAGGACAGTGAGATGAATCCCAGTGCAGCTACATCTCCACCGTTGGAGGTATTTGCAATGATGTAGAGTAATGTGGAGGCAATCGATATGAGCGCAAGATGAGGGAGAGTTTTGGGTGAAAGTAACGTACCGACGAGGCCAAACAATGAAGTTTCATTTGCCGCCAAGTTGGTGAGGGTATCGTTTTCCTCAGCGGAAGGTGCTATCGGTGCTTCTGCATCCTCCATGCCCAAGCCTCTCATTCCTCTATTTTCATTCTATGCACGATTTTGACGGTGAAAGGTATTGAAGGAGGAGTTCATCCTCTGCATGATGGCAAAGCGTTTGTCAAAGGCTCTACGCGGAAAACGCCGTTGGGTCGGTCTTGAGTGCTCCGAACGATTCACTTCACGTTCATCGCTAGAAAAACAGATTTCAAACATACTAGAAGCCAACCAGTTGTCGGGTGATTTCCGACTCATGGATTTTCATGCTTGTGGCTCTGAAGTTTCACAAGTGGCAAGTAAGGAATTAGAACTGGATGAGCAAAGGGGTTTTGCCATTCTCGAGATACCTCACCCTTCCTATGATGAAGTTCGGCAATGCTTTGGAAGTGAGGCTTCATACTCACAACACGGAATGGCGAGTTTAACGAGCAGTGGTAAAATTCGATTGGTACGGGAACGTCTAATGTTACCTCGTCCAATTCGCAACAATTGATACCACCACCTTCATTTGTTTTCGCATGTTGGTCGTGACATGGCTGGAGGCGGAACTGCACCTGCAATGAAGATGAGTGATGTATTCATTCTTCTTGGAGTGACTTTTTTGCTCGGCGGTCTCTTTATTCATGGACTGGTCTCGCCAGTTGGTGTTGATGCCGAATCGGATCCTTACACCAGCGGGGCGTCGTTGCTGAAAGGTGATTCGATGCAATTCACGGTTGAGGCTGCCAATCAGTCATCATTCACCCTCGAGGTCGTTGACCAGTCGGGCTCGGTCGTATTGACTGACTCTTCTACCCTTGCCAGCGGAGAATCAGCATCGGTTGATTTTGAAGCCAAAGAGAAAGGCTTCTATTCATTTTCAGTTGAATTCTCGGAAGGCTCAGGGGATGTTTTGGTCGATGTGGATCGCAAACTTTTGATTGATTTCATCATCTATCCACTCGGAGCTGTATGCGTCGTGTTTGGTATCGCTAAGAGGAAAGATGAACAAGGCAAGGAAACACTCGATGCGGTGTTAGAACCCGATGATTAATCCGTCGCGTAATTTGACCAATCTACGTGCTCTCCATCTTCGATGATGTGGGACTTTTTAGGCTCTTCAAGAAGCGTCATTTTACCTTCCATTCCAATTGTGCTAAAATTCATCTCCTTCCCTCTATAGAACGGTTTTCCGAGAAGTTCTAAGGACGATTCTAAAACCGCTGAATATTGTGTCAAAAAAGCCTTCTTTTTGACATTCTCGACTCCTGCTTTTTGTTCAAACCAAGAAGCGACAGATGCTTGTATCGAGCGTTCAAAATCCGGTAGAGAAATTCCCTTATTTATCTCATCAAGTGTCGCAATGGAATACTCGTTTTTACGGAGTTCTTTCGATGCGATGTTACATCCAATTCCAAGAATTGCTCGAGTTACTTTTCCTCGACTCGAACTTTCAACCAATACGCCACCGACTTTTCGCAATTCACCGTGGACCGATAGTAAAGCATCATTCGGCCATTTGAGTACAACACTCTCATTTTCTGGAACTGATGAATGAATAGCTTCGTGTAATGCAAGTCCGCCTTGAAGCTGAAGTAATCCCGGACTTGATATTGAACTGCTGTCATGAAGTACCCAAGAGCCTGCAAATGCTGTATCCTCATGGGACCATGGCCGGCCGCGACGCCCATGACCTGCACGTTGGCGGCCAGCTTGCAGAAAACTCCCTACTGAATGTTCTGACTCGAGCAAAAAGGTGTTTGTTGAATCGATTTCTGCTTCAAACATTTTTGCTTGATGCTCAAACGGTCGCCAAAGAGCAAAAACTTCGAGGCATTCACCATCTTCTAAACGCCGAACAGATACACTACGAATCGCAAACCCTTCTCCGATACATGTCGTTCGAATTCTCTTGCTTTTTTCATTTTGCGAAACGAGTAGAAAAACGGTCCCGCCCTCGGCCAATATCGCTGTCGTTTTGAGGTGATTGAGTAAGCGAGAAACAAGCCCTTTTTGGTCCGTATCCAAGAGCGCTGCTTCCTCGAGCGGGCCCAAGTGCGGTGAGTCCTTGACCGGAACCAAGTAAGGTAGATTCCATATGATGACATCATGGGATTTGTCCCCCGCCCATTGCTTGACGTCTCCGTCAATCAGCGGTCCAGGTCCCCCTTCATTGACCGTGATTTGAATATCGTTTTTTAGAGACGAGTTTCGACTGCTCGCAACTGCAAAAGGATTGATGTCACACGCAGTAACAGAAAATCCAATTTGTGCTGAAAAAAGAGAAAGTGCGCCTGAACCGCAACCGATTTCCAGCAAGTTTTTCCCATTTGGTTGGTGATAGTTGTGGAGTACATTTGCAAGCAGATCTGTATCTTCTCGTGGAGGATAGACTGTTGGAGGGATTGTAAGAAGGATTTGTCGATTTTGAGGCGTGGTCCAAATTCGGTGTTCTGCAACCCTGTTTAGTCGCTCAATTTCTTGTTCGGCGTCCTCAGAGCCGAAGTATTCCTCATCTGCCATTTGGTCCATTTCAAGCCAACCATTCGGAGTCTTTATGACTATCCAATACTCTGAAATCGTGCAACCCGACGCTAAAAGCACTATTTTGAATGATGAAAAGTATCAAAACCAACCGACACCTCTGCAAAACAGGCCAAAGCGTAACTTGCGCAAGGTATAAAACCAGTAGCAAAGTCGGGCAAAAAGCCCAAGTTGCTATTTTGGGCCTGTAGCTCAGTCAGGTAGAGCGTCGGACTTTTAATCCGATGGTCGCGGGTTCGAACC
>MDTC01081938.1_pt1 | contig 12344 bp, 13 predicted proteins | sample 811181 | NCBI WGS metagenome assembly MDTC01 (sample SAMN05326644, study PRJNA326480) | marine metagenome | isolation source: seawater | place: Pacific Ocean: North | collected 2011
ATTTTAATAATGAGCTCTCTGACATTAAGTTGGCAATTTGGGGCTTAGCATTTAAGCCTGAAACGGACGATATTAGAGAAGCTCCATCAATATACTTAATGAGGGAACTACTAAAAAAAGGTGCTAAGCTTTCGGTTTATGACCCTGAAGCGATACCTAATATAGAAAAACAATTTGGGAATTCTCTTAATTACTGTAATTCTATGTATGAGGCTTTAGATGGTGCTGATGCGCTTGTTATATGTACCGAGTGGAGTATATTTAGGACTCCAGACTTTCAAAAAGTAAAGCAACTATTAAATCAGAATATAATTTTTGACGGAAGAAATTTATATGATTTAGAAGATATAAAGAAAGAAGGAATTTCATATGTATCAATAGGGAGATAATTTTTAAATTATGAAAAAAAGAGTTTTAATAACAGGAGCCGCAGGATTTTTAGGGTCCCATTTATGTGATAGATTTATAAAAGAAGAATTTTTTGTTATCGGAATGGATAATTTAATCACGGGAGATTTAAAAAATATAGCGCATTTGTTTAAAAACCCTGACTTTGATTTTTATCATCATGATGTATCTAAGTTTGTCCATGTTTCAGGAAAATTAGATTACATATTGCATTTTGCTTCGCCAGCAAGTCCGATTGATTATCTAAAAATACCTATTCAAACCTTAAAAGTAGGATCTCTAGGAACACATAACTTATTAGGCTTAGCTAAAGAAAAGAATGCCAGAATCATGATTGCCTCTACCTCTGAAGTTTATGGAGACCCTTTGGTACATCCCCAAGCTGAAGAATATTATGGAAACGTAAACACCATAGGACCAAGAGGAGTTTATGATGAAGCAAAACGATTTCAAGAATCAATTACAATGGCTTACCATCGTTTCCACGGAGTAGAAACGCGAATAGCAAGAATTTTTAATACTTATGGACCAAGAATGAGACTAAATGACGGAAGAGTGATTCCAGCATTTATGGGACAAGCACTTAGAGGAGAGGATTTAACAGTTTTTGGAGATGGATCGCAAACGAGGTCATTCTGTTATGTTGATGACGAAATAGAAGGACTTTACAGATTGTTAATGAGTGATTATTTATACCCTATTAATATAGGAAATCCTAATGAAATTACAATTTTACAATTTGCAGAAGAAGTAATTGAATTAACAGAAACAACTCAAAAATTAATCTTTAAACCGCTACCAACAGATGACCCTTTGCAAAGACAACCTGATATTACAAAAGCAAAAGAGATTTTAGGCTGGGAACCTAAAATTTCAAGAAGTGAAGGCATGAGAAGAACTTTTGAGTATTTTAAAAGTTTATCCCCAGGTGAATTACTAAAAAATGAACATAAAGATTTTTCAAAGCACAACAAGAAATAATAAATGATTTTTAAAAGAGGAAGATATTCAGGGTTTTTAAGGCCAATTTCTTATATAGTTGATTTAATTATTATAGGGTATTTTTCATTTGAAATTATTTCTGAAAAATCAGATTTATTATATTTTTTTATTTACATATCATTCTCTTGGATAGTTTCTACCTTACTTTCTAATTTTTATGAAATCTATAGATACACAAGTGTTACTAAGATACTTGGTTTAATTGCAAAGCAAACTCTTATTTTTTTATTATTGGTATTTGCTTTTTTTGGATTTTACAATCAATTGTCTGCAAAACCAATAAATATTTTAAAATATCTGCTTTTAGTGATGTCTTTAATTACCATTGCTAAGTTTACTATTTTCTTTTTGTTAAAAAAATATAGAAAAGTATTTAAAGGTAATTTAAGAAAAGTAGTAATAGTTGGATTAAATAAAAAAACAGATCAATTAAGAAAATATTTTAAGGACAACCCGGATTATGGATATCAGTTGGTAAAAATATTTGATTTAAAACAATATCAAAATATTGAAGAAATAATCAAGCATATATTAGAAAATGAAGTAGATGAAATTTACTCTTCTATTGCTGAATTAAACAATAAGGAACTTACAAGTTTAATAGATTTTGCCGATAATAATCTTAAGATTCTAAAATTCTTACCTGACAATAAAGAAATCTATTCCAAGAAATTAGATTTTACGTATTACGGCTACTTACCTATATTATCCCTTCGAAGTATTCCAATTGATAAACCAATCAATCAATTTATAAAAAGAAGTTTTGATATTATATTTTCGTTATTTGTTATAATAGGGATTCTTTCTTGGCTTTCTCCTTTATTGGGTTTAATTATTAAAATTGAGTCTAAAGGCCCTATATTTTTTAAACAAAAAAGGAACGGTCTAGATTATAAAGAATTCTATTGTTATAAGTTTCGTTCCATGAGACCCAATCCAGAGGCTCATCTTCATCAAATTAGAAAAGGAGACCCAAGAGTTACGGGTATAGGAAAGTTTATTAGAAAAACAAGTATTGACGAATTACCACAATTTATCAATGTTTTAAGAGGAGAAATGTCGGTGGTTGGTCCAAGACCTCATATGGTAAGCCACACCCATATGTATGCTGAAAAAATAGATAAGTTTATGGTGAGACATTTTATTAAACCTGGTATTACTGGACTCGCTCAAGTAAGTGGTTTTAGAGGAGAAGTAGAAGATGACAATTTTATTACAAATCGAGTAAAGTTTGATATATTCTACCTAGAAAATTGGTCTATCATTATGGATTTAAGAATTATGACTAAAACAATTTATAATGCTTTAGGCGGAGATGATAAAGCATATTAATTAGCGCCAATTTAAGATGATTTATTTTAGGTTCAACACAAGTAAATACGAGTATTAAAATTAGCGCAACCGATTACAAACAATTATTTTTACCATATTAAATTACTTCTAAACAATGAATATACTGATTTTAGGATCTGGGGGTCGAGAACACACATTTGCATATAAAATTTCAGAGAGTATTATATGTAATAAATTGTATGTAGCACCAGGAAACGCAGGCACATCTAATATTGCAACTAATATTCCTATTGCTGTTACTGATTTTAAAGCGATTAAAGAGTGTGTCATTAAGTGTCAAATTACAATGGTTGTAGTTGGTCCTGAAGACCCTTTAGTAAAAGGGATCACAGACTTTTTCCGATCAGATTCAGAATTAAAAGATGTGCTACTTATTGGACCTTCAAAGGCAGGAGCCCTTCTTGAGGGAAGTAAAGAACGGGCAAAAGAATTTATGATCGATCATCAAATTCCCACTGCAACATATCAGAGTTTTACCAAAAAAACCGTTGCGAAAGGGAAAGCATTTTTAGAAACATTAAGCCCCCCCTACGTTTTAAAGGCGGATGGTTTAGCCGCCGGGAAAGGTGTTTTAATAATCAATAATATTCTGGAGGCTCAACAGGAATTAGAAAATATGCTTTCCCATGCTAAGTTTGGTTCTGCTAGTTCTACTGTTGTAATTGAAGAATTTTTAGATGGTATTGAGTTAAGCGTTTTTGTACTTACAGATGGTAAAAATTACAAAATATTACCAACAGCTAAAGATTACAAACGTATTGACGAGGGAGATATGGGTTTAAATACCGGAGGTATGGGAGCCATATCACCAGTTCCTTTTGTTGATAAAAAATTTATGAAAAAAATAGAAGATCGTATCATTATTCCTACGGTAAAAGGGCTTCAGGCAGAAAAAATCGACTACAAAGGTTTTATCTTTATAGGACTTATTAAAGTAAATAATGACCCCTATGTAATTGAATATAATGTAAGAATGGGTGATCCAGAGACCGAAGTTGTTCTTCCTAGAATAAAAACAGACTTGATAATATTATTAGAAGCTACAGCAAATCAAAATTTAGATAAAATTAAGTTAGAAATTGATGACAAAACTGCTGCAACTGTAATGCTCGTATCAGGAGGTTATCCAGAGGCTTATGAAAAAGGTAAAGTGATCTCTGGGCTTGATAAGATTTCTGATTCAATCGTTTTTCATGCAGGAACATCAAATAACGAGGATCATATTTTAACAAATGGAGGGAGAGTAATAGCAATAACTTCCATGGGAACTAACTATAAGAAAGCTTTAAAAAAATCTTATAAGAATATAGAAAAAATACATTTCGATAGGATGAATTTTAGATCAGATATAGGGTTTGATTTAACCTAAATATTTATGGGCAGTAATGCTTTTATCATCACTACCTTCTGTAGCATCATATTTTTTTAGTTGCCCAATCCAATAAACGATTGCTAAAGAACAAATTATAACAAATAGCCAAGATACAGAGTTCGCTAACCACCAATTCGAGATTTCTAACTCACGTAATGCGTTGAATGGGGCAAATGCAACTCCCTCAAAAAAACTTTGTATTCCTTCAAAAAAACCTGTCCAAGTCATATCTTTATCATTTACGAGTGCAAAAATATAAATTAAGTATCATGCTCACAAACTTTTTCAGCAATTCTAAACCTTTTCATTTTATATTAATCAGTTTGTTATTATTTGCAGGATATACCTTTTATAATTTTGAAATTTTGGATTTTGAGAATGATTTTATTCGACTAATTCAGTTAACATTAAAATTTGGACCTTATATCATCTCAATGCTAGTCCTCGGTTTTATTATTAAAAAAAACAATCTTACAAAAATAAATACATATGCATTATTTATTTTTATATGTCTTTTGTTGTTGACACCAAATGTTTTTCAAAATAGCAAACCTATTTTATCAACGGTATTTATCTTATTAGCTTTACGAAGAATTTTAAGCTTTAATTCAAAAAAAAATATCCAAAAAAAAATATTAGATGCTTCGCTATGGATTGGCGTTGCAACATTTTTTTATTTTTGGAGCATTTTGTTTTTACTAGTTTTATATGCAGCTTTAATTCAGCTTGCCCCTAAGAACTTTAAACTCTTTTTGATACCAATAATAGGGTTGTTTGTTGTTTTTATCGTTTTTACTATTTATTTCTTGTATCTCGATAATAGCATAGATTGGTATAAAGATTACAAAAAACTTATAAGCTTTGAGTTCTCTTCATACAAACCTTTAAAAAACTTTTTTTCACTTCTTGTTATATTATCAATGGCTATAATAAGCCTCGGTTTTAAATTTTTAAATTTCAGAAAAACTCCTTTAAGAAAAAAATCTAAATATTGGATTATAATTTTTACGTTGATCACAGGGATTCTTCTGGTGATAATAACAGGTAAAAAAAATGGTGTTGAATTAATTTTCACAATCGTACCTATTTCTATTTTGATTTCGAATTTCATTGAAGCTCTTCAAAGGGGATGGGTATCAGAAATGATGTTATGGTTTTTATTATTAGCTCCAATTTTCAGTTATTTTTTTTAAACTTAAAGTCTTAACTACCTTCTCCACTGTATTAATTACAATACACTTTAAATAGCCCATACAAAATAGTATTACAAAATATAATACCTTTGCAAAAATATGATTAAAAGATTTTTGCGCTATAAAAGTGTAGATATTGAAATGGTATTTCAAGCTAACAATTAAATAGTCTCTCATTTAAAAAACCAAAAAGACATGTTTTCAGAAAAAGCAAATATTATTTTTAAAGAAGTTATAGAGAAATATCACATCATTGACAGGGTGGATCAAGACTTTAGCAACCCTTACGATTCGCAATCTCAAAATTTAGAACACCTCCTTTACAGAAAATGTTGGATTGACACGGTTCAATGGCATTATGAGGACATTATTCGAGATCCCAATATTGACCCTAAAAGTGCTTTAACTTTAAAAAGACAGATTGATGCCTCTAACCAAGATCGTACGGATATGGTTGAGTATATAGACAGCTATTTCTTGGAAAAATATAAAAAAACTTCTATTAAAGAGAATGCAACCATTAACACAGAGAGCCCTGCTTGGGGTGTTGATAGGCTTTCAATATTAGCCTTAAAAGTTTTTCATATGAATCAAGAAGCGACAAGAGACAATGCTTCTGAAGATCATAGAAACTCCTGTCAATCAAAACTAAATATCTTGTTGGAACAGAGACTAGATTTAAGCACTGCAATCGATCAGTTATTAAATGATATTGAAGCTGGAATTAAGTATATGAAAGTTTATAAACAGATGAAAATGTATAATGATGATGAATTAAATCCAGTACTTAGAGAAGGAAAATAATTTTTAGTTAAAGAAATCTATCTTAATTGAAAAGACCGAAAAACATATTGGTTATAAGATTATCAGCAATGGGAGATGTCGCTATGATAGTCCCTGTTCTTAAAGTTTTTACTAAAACTTATCCAGAGATCCATTTAACAGTAATGTCTAGAACCTTTTTTAAACCCCTCTTTGAAGATCTTAAAAATATTACGTTCCTAGATGCAGACCTAGAGGATAAACACAAAGGAATTTTAGGCCTATTAAAACTTTATAAAAAAATAAAATCTTTGAACATCGATGCAGTTGCAGATTTACACAATGTTATAAGATCAAATATACTTTCTAAGTTATTAAAGCTTTACGGAAAAAAAGTATCAACTCTTGATAAAGGAAGAAAAGAAAAAAAATTCTTAACCAGAAAGAACAATAAAATACTGAGGCAATTAAAATCAACTCATCAACGATATGCCGATGTTTTTGAATCTTTTGGCTGCCCTATTAATTTGGCTTATTTTGAGTCATTCTCTAAAAGAGATATAGATAATATTATATTTTCCAAAACAAAAAAAATAGTGGGAATCGCACCATTTGCAGCCTACAAGAGTAAAATGTATCCTTTAGAATTGATGGAAGAAGTGATTATACATTTAAAAAACAATAAAGAATTACAAATTGTTTTGATTGGTGGAGGCCAAAACGAGATTGAAATGTTAAATATGCTAACAAAAAAATATCCTGATGTAATTAATATTGCAGGAAAGTACAAATTTAAAGAGGAATTAGCATTAATTTCTAATTTAGACCTTATGGTATCGATGGATAGCAGTAATGGCCATTTAGCAGCTATCTATGGAGTACCTGTTGTTACCCTTTGGGGTGTTACACATCCTTTTTTAGGTTTTGCTCCATTCGGGCAACAATATAATAGTAATTTAATGTTAGATATTAAAAAATTTCCATTGATACCAACATCAGTTTATGGGAATAAGTATCCTGAAAATTACGAAGATGCAATGAAAACGATTGCACCTCTCGACGTAGTAAATAAAGTTTTGACTTTAATAAAAAATTAATTTATAGTTAAACATCATCGTAATCAATGTTTAAAATTTCTGTAACTGGATGTGCTTGACAAGTTAGAATTAGCCCTTCTGAAACCTCATTTTCTGTTAAAATTTGATTTTTTACCATTGTCGCTTTACCCACAGTAACTCTTGCAATACATGATGAGCAGACTCCTCCTTGACAAGAATAAGGAGCGTCAATATTATTTTTTAAAGCAGCCTCTAAAATATTTTCATTTTTGGTCATTTTTATTGTCAGAATTTCTTCATCTACAACAATAGTAACCGATATATTTTCATTTTTTGCCTTTTCACTCATATGAATATTTTTTTGGTAAAAATACAAAGGAATTATAATTTTTAGACTACGCCTTTGTTTTAAAATTTAATTTTAAGCGTAAAATGCAAAGTATTTCTAAAGGAATTTTATATTAATATTCATTTATTATACAAAAGAAATGTATTTTTACACTCAATACTAATGTATGTATACTAAAAGCAAAGCTTTTAAGTTTCAGTATCATAAACAAAACAACTTATATTTTGAAGGTAATAATAAAAACTATATTTTTTTTAATGGCTATTTTGTTTTTAGCTGCTTGTTCGCGTAAAAAAAACACGTTTCTAAGTAGAACTAAACATTCTATAACCACAGAATACAACATTTTGTATAACGGAAATATAGCTTTTGAAGAAGGCAAGCGCCAATTAGCATCATCATACAGAGATAATTTTTGGGAAATTCTTCCAGTAGAGCGTTTAGAATTGGAAGAAAGCAGTTTACTTATAGAAGAAAGTGAAAACGAAAATTTTAATAGAGCTGAAGAAAAAGCGGCAAAAGGGGTTCAAAAACACGCCATTTTTTTAGAAGGTAAAGAATACAATCCGCAAATTGATGAAGCATATATTCTTTTGGGAAAAGCTAGATATTATGACGGTCGCTTTGTTCAAGCACTTGATGCTTTTAACTTTATCTTAAAGACCTATCCCACTTGTAACAGTATTAATCAAGCAAAGGTTTGGAAAGCAAAAACAAACATTAGATTAAATAATGAGGAGGTAGCTATCGATAACCTAAAAAGAATGCTTGAAAACAATCAAATAGATAAAGATGAATTGGCTGATGCAGCTGGAATTCTATCTCAAGCCTACCTAAATTTAGATTCTTTAGACGTAGCATTGCCATACATGAAGTTTGCAGCTGAAAACACAAAAAACAACGAACTAAAAGGTCGCTATACCTTTATTACTGGACAACTTTATGATAAGCTTGAAAAAATTGATAGCGCCAACTTAGAGTTTGATAAAGTTATTGCCTTAAACAGAAAATCCCCTAGGGTTTATATGATTAACGCATATATAGAAAAAGCAAAAAATTTCGATTTTACAAAAGAGGATCGTTTTGCTTTTTTGGAATTATTATATGATTTAGAAAAAAACCGAGAAAATAGACCATTTCTAGATAAAATTTACAATCAAATTGGAGAATATTATAGAAAAAATGACAGTATTGATTTAGCTATTGATTTTTACAATAAATCTATTAAATCCTTCCGTGAGGATAGAGTTATGCAATCTGTAAATTATCAAACATTAGCAGAAATATATTTTGATGATAGATCTTATAAAGCTGCTGGAGCCTATTACGATAGTACATTAACAAATTTGGATGAAGGGTCGAGACAATACAGACGAATAAAAAAGAAAAGAGAAAATCTAGACGATGTTATTAAATATGAAGATATTGCCTACAATAGTGATAGTATTCTTCATTTGGTAAACATGACAGAAGCACAGCAACTAGAATATTTTACTCTATTTACCACAGAATTAAAGAGAATCGTTTTAGAGGATTCATTAGCAAACATTCAAAATCAGGAAAATATAGAAAATAATCTTTTTTTTAATTCTAATTCCGAAAATTCTTCTTCAAAAAAAGGACCTAGCGCCGGGGCAGGAAGCTTTTACTTTTACAACTCTACAACAGTAGCATTCGGAAAAGAAGAGTTTAGAAAAAGATGGGGAAACAGAAAACTAGAAGATAATTGGAGGCTGTCTGATAAAATTTCAAAATTGGAAAGTGTTGAGGAAAACTATATTGCACCTGTTTCGGAAAATGATCGCTTTAAACCTGAAACGTATATAGTATCGATTCCTAAAGATAAAAAAATAATTGATAGTATAATCAAAGACAGAAACTTTGCATATTATCAGTTAGGACTCATTTACAAAGAAAAATTCAAAGAATATGATTTGGCAAAGGACCGCTTAGAGACCTTAGTATCATTCAGCCCAGAAAAAAGATTATTATTACCAGCTCTTTATAATCTTTATAAGATTAACGAGTTAGAAGGGAATAACCTTATAGCTTCTCAATATAAAAGGGAAATTACTTCAACGTATCCAAACTCTAGATATGCTGAGATTTTATTAAATCCAAATGCCATTTTAGCTTCAGACGAGTCCAGTCCTGAATATAAATACAATCAACTTTATAAAGATTTTGAAAACTCAAAATATCAAGATGTAATAGATAATTGTGACATCTATATAGCAATGTATTTTGGCAATCCGATAATTTCAAAATTCGAATTATTAAAAGCCAATTCTATAGGTCGTCAGCAGGGCTTTGAGCCCTACAAAAAAGCCTTAAATTTTGTTGCCTTAACCTATCCAAATGACGAACAAGGAAAAGAAGCTTTGAGTCTATATAAGACACTCATCCCTAAAATATCAACAACAACATTTATTGCAGATAAAGAAACTGATCGATGGAAAATAGCTTATAAATTTAACACAAAGGATCGTCTTCTTGCGGAAGAGCTCCAAGAAAAACTTAAAGAAGTTATTATAAATCATCAAAATGAAGAAATGTCAACATCTATTGATTATTATAATCCAGAGACATTGTTTGTAATGATTCATGGATTAAAATCGAGACAAGGCTCACGGGGGTTTGCAGAATCTTTAAGTGAAAGAAAAAAAGATAAAATAAAAACTTCTTTTTTTGAGATTTCTTCGGAAAATTATGCAATTATACAAATTCATAAAAACCTAGAAATGTATTTAAACACTGATTTAACTAAGGTGACAAAGCAAGATAAATTAAGAAAACCATCTAAAGAAAATACTAAGGTTAAAGCTCCAAAAAAAACCAATAAAACTTTTAAATCAAATAGCACTAAAGACACTAAATAATAATCAGTTATGTTTTCAGAAAAAAAGACAAAGGAATACGACAATCCAGGATCAGGCCAAAATCGAATTAATGATGGAACCATACTAAAAGGAGACGTCACCTCTAATGGTTATTTTAGAATAGATGGTGTAATTGAAGGAGACATAAAAACTCCTTCAAAGGTTGTTGTAGGAAAAACTGGTAAAATTATTGGGACATTAAATTGCGGTAATGCGGATATAGAAGGTTATGTTAAAGGGGCTCTTGATATTGAAGGAACCTTAAGCCTAAGGAGTACTTCAAAAATTGAAGGCGAGGTTGTAACAGGGAAATTAGCGGTTGAACAGGGAGCTTTTTTTAATGCTACCTGTAAGATGAAAGAAGGTAATAAGAAATTAAAAATTAATTCAATTCCAGGCAATAAAAAGGAAGAAAAAATAATACAAAATAATTCTTTTGAAAGATCTCAAAGAACACCCTCTAAAGAAATCGAAACAAAAACCGATTGATCGTCTTAATGCTTATGCTAAGTTTTCAGGTATAGCTTTTCAAATGATTGTAATTATTGGTCTAGGTACTTATGTTGGTATTAAACTTGATGAGAAGTGCCCTAACGATCTTTCATTATTCACAATAGCCTTAAGCTTAATATCTGTTATTATTACTATGTTTTATGTTATAAAACAAGCAACAAATACTACACGCAAGAAAACTAAAAAATGACAAAAGATTTAATAAACTATACAATTACACTTTTGGTCTTTACAATACTATTACTAGGAGTACATATTTATATTTCTCATTTATTTTTTTCAAAAAATATGCTCTATTTACCTATATGGGGAATTTATGTATTTCATTTTTTTCTAGTAGCCTTTGTTTTTTTCACAATTAGACTAAAGCAAAACACGAATTCATTTACCTTATTTTTAGTATTGACAATTGTTAAAATGGTTCTTTCTATTTTATTTTTACTGCCCATAATTATGGGAAAATCTGAAGAAAAAGTATTAGAAATAATGAATTTTTTTATTCCTTATTTTTTTTATTTAACCTTTGAAATTTTTTATATAAATAATTATCTAAAAAAGCAATAAACAAAGTATTATTTGGTTTGCCAATTCATTTAATGTTATTACATTTGCACAAAAATTCAGAAACACAAAACTGTAATATTGGAAACGATAAATTATAACCACATTAAAAAACTTATTTTAGGACTGTTTTTTGTTTTTGCTTTTAGTTCACTTAAAGCTCAAGAACATCAAGAAGAAACAGCAAAAGAAGAAGAATTCAATATTACTGAAATGATCATGCATCATATTGGTGATTCTCATAATTTTCATATTTTAGATTGGAATGGGCACCCACTATCTATATCATTACCAATAATTTTATGGACTGATAATGGATTAGTGACTTTTATGTCTAACGAGTTTCATCATGACGAAAAAGGAACTGTAGTTGTTGAAAAAGGGGATCAAAGGTTTACCCTTTTTCATGGGAAAATTTATTATGCAAATGATACTAAAAATAGTAAAGGGGAATATATAACACTAGATTCTGAGAATCATCCCGAAAATTTAAAAGTTATCGATTTATCAATTACTAAGAATGTGTTTTCAATGTTTCTGTCGATGATTGTTTTAATAACTTTATTTTTAGCTGCTGCTAGATCATACAAAAAATCTAATAATAATATGCCTTCTGGGATTGCAAAATTTATTGAACCTATTATTATTTTTATTCGTGATGAGGTAGCTATACCAAATATTGGGGAACATAAATATAAAAAATACATGCCATTTTTACTTACAATATTTTTTTTTATATGGTTAAATAACATTTTTGGTTTAATTCCTTTTTTCCCATTTAGCTCTAACTTGAGTGGCAATATTGGATTTACATTTACTTTAGCTCTTTTAACATTTATAATAACTACAGTAGTTGCAAAAAAGAATTATTGGAAACATATTTTCTGGATGCCA
>MDTC01038176.1_pt1 | contig 12343 bp, 4 predicted proteins | sample 811181 | NCBI WGS metagenome assembly MDTC01 (sample SAMN05326644, study PRJNA326480) | marine metagenome | isolation source: seawater | place: Pacific Ocean: North | collected 2011
ACACCAAATGATCCATCTTCAATTCTTTCAAGAGCTAGAGTAAGAAATTTATAATAATCAGATTCACGATTCATAAAATGAAATGATTTCTCTCTCTCAAAGGAATCCGTGCCAGCATCTGCCATATGGACACTGTAAACAGAATCTTGCGCTAATCCAGAAGTGCCTCTTGCATTTGTATCAATATTTTCTTTGATTTCATGCATTTCATCAGCTATCTCAATAAGCTTCTTTTCAATACTCTTTTTGAATTTCATTAATTTAGATTTATTATATTTTTTTGAATTTGCCATCATTAACCTTTTTATAATTTTTTGATTTTAACTGAGAAAGATTTCTCGTGAATACTAATTAAACCAGTAAAATCCGGATCTTTAATCTTTTCTCTAATATTATTTGTCAGAGTTTCTGCCATAAAATAATCACTAAATTTACCTATAGCCTGAGCAATATCTCTATCTAATTCCCATGAAATTTCAATTCGATCTTCAACAGCAAATCCTGCATCTTTTCTTAAATTTTGAATCATTCTTACTAGATCTCTTACTATACCTTCCATAATTAATTCATCAGTTAATTCTAAAGAAAGACCTACTGTAATTCCTCTATCACTAATTGCTGCAAAACCTTCTACAGGCAGAGTTTCTATAAAGACATCATCCCTGGTTAAAACAAATTCACCATCTTGCAATTTTATCTTATCATTATCTTGTAATTCATTAACTAAATCTATATCAACAGAATTTTCAATAAGATTTCGAATAGTCGCTAGCCCTTTACCATATTTTTTACCAAGGGTCCTTAAATTTGGTTTTACATTATAAGAAATTAATTGATCAGCGCCTGTAATTCTCTTTATTGCTTTAACATTCAATTCATCTAAAACAATAGAACTATGTTCTTCAATAAATTCAGCGATTCTATCATCTTCAATAGCATAATACACCGCAGCTAACGGTTGACGTATTTTTTGATTGGACTGATTTCTAGCTGATCTTCCGACCTCTACTAATTTTTTTAGCGTATCAACTTTGTTAATTAAATCTTTATCTATCCATGATTCATCAGCAATCGGATAATCACATAGATGTACACTTTCCGGGGCTGCATCAACAGAATTTCTAACAAGGTTTTGGTATATCTTTTCTGTTACAAAAGGGAGAATAGGAGCGATAGTACGAATCATGAGGGTTAATACCTGATAAAGAGTACCATATGCTATATTTTTATCTAAATCATCTTCAGATTTCCAGAATCTTCTTCTATTTCTTCTTATATACCAATTAGATAAGTCTTCTAGAAAACGATCTAATGACTTCATCAATCCATCAACTCTATAAAGGTCTAGTGCTGATTGAGCTTCCTTAATAAATAAATGAGTTTTGGCTAAAATCCATTTATCCAAAATTGTCATTGATGATTTTTCTAGCTTAATAACCTTTGGGTCAAACCCATCTACAGAAGCATATGTTGCATAAAACGAATAAACATTCCAAAATGTGATCATCTTTTTTCGAACTTCATCTGCAGGGCCATAACCAAATAATAAATTATTTTCTATATTTTGACCTGCATACATCCAACGCATAACATCTACACCCATTTTTTCAGCTGCATCATCAAACCAAATTGCATTCCCCCAACTTTTATGCATATCACGGCCTGTTTCATCCTTGACTAATGCATGTCCTAATAAAGTTTTAAAAGGTGCTCTACCTTCTAATTCTGCAGACATGGCTAAAAGAGAATAAAACCAATTTCTAAATTGACCCGGAAAACATTCTGTAACAAAGTCACCTGGAAACCAATCAGACCAGTATTCTTTATCAGAATTATATTTTAATGTAGAAAATGGGACGATACCCGCGTCAAGCCATGGATTACCCACATCTTTAATTCTTGTTCCAATCAAACCAGTACTTGGGTGTTTAATCTTTACCTTATCAATCCATGGTCTATGAGGTGAGTTTCCATTGAATTCATCCCATCCCTCTACAGCCAAATCTTCAAGCTCTTCTTTTGAACCAACTACAAAAAAACTACCATCTTCGAATGTCCAAATCGGTAATGCTAATCCCCAAAATCGTTTTTTTGATATCATCCAGTCACCCATATTATCGAGCCATTCATGCTCTCGATCTTGACCCCATGATGGAATCCAATTTATATCATCAACAACTTCTTTAATCTTTCCTCGCCAATCCATATTGATATACCATTCATCCACCAAACGAAACACTAATTCATCTCCAGAACGCCAACAATGAGGGTATACATGAGGGTAATCTTCAACATGAACTAAATAGTTTCGTGATTTTAAATCTTCAATAATTTGATTAGCAGTTTCAGAATCTGTAGCAACTTTACCGCTTAGCCATCCAAATTTTTCAATAAACTTAGATTCCTCATCTAGAGGAGCAATATCAACTAAATTTTGAGATTTCCCAACTTTATGATCAATATCACCACATCCTGGTGCCATATGTACAATCCCAGTTCCTTCACCAGCTACCACAATATCACTCCCCATAGAATCTTTTCCTGGATTTATAACACGATGTTGAAGAACTGCTGACTCTCCTTTCTCTTTCAATTTATTATTTGATATAGGAAAACCACCTTTTACATTTTGAGCTTCAAACTCATCATAGGGGCCATCATATTCCCAGCCAATTAAATCTTCACCTTTAACTGTACCTAATTTTTCAAATCCACCACGTTCATTAAATATTTGAGCTATCGTTTTTAATTTAGGAACATCTTCAATCCATTGTTTCTTTTCCTTAAACTGCTTTTCTAGGCGTTGAAATTCCAAGTTCTCTTCAGCAAAGTAATAAATGGATCCATCTTTCGTACGTATTTTCAGGTAATCAAGAGAAGAATTAATACCTACAACCACATTAGATGTTAGTGTCCATGGTGTTGTTGTCCATATTAAAAGATATTCATCTTTTTTATTTCTAATTGGGAATCTTACAAAAACAGATCGGTGTGCAACTAATTTCCGGCCTTCTATGATTTCCATTTGAGAGTATGATGTCCCTGACCTACCACTCCACGGAACTACATCAGAGCCACGATAAACTTTACCTTCACCCCATAGTTTTTTAATGAAAGACCATATTGTATAATTATTTTCATCAGACATGGTATAATAAGAATTATCCCAATCCATCCAATATCCTAATCTTTTTGACTGTTCTGTCTGTATATCTGAATATTTTTTTACACGTTCTTTACAAAGATTTACAAATTTCTCTATACCAATTTCTTCAACTTCTCGTTTTGACTTAACACCTAATTCTTTTTCAACTTCAATTTCAACCCATAAACCCTGACAATCAAAACCGTTTTGATAACGTAGCTCAAATCCATTCATAGATTTATAGCGATTATAAATATCTTTTAGTGTTCTTCCCCAAGCATGGTGAACACCCATGGGATTATTCGCTGTTATGGGACCATCGATAAAACTCCATTTTGGATTTCCAACATTTTTTTCACGGAGTTTTTGGAAGATCTTATTCTTCTTCCAATAATCAAGTGTTGTATGCTCTTCAGCAATAAAATCAATTTTATTGTCTACTTTTTTGATACTCATAAAATCAGGTAATTAATATAAAATTAAGAAGAGGAAATTATCTATTTATATTGAAATAGGTAAATATGTTTTAATAATAAATACTTTATAAAAAAGTATTGAAAACTCTCAATACATCAGGTTTAGTAATTCAATGTAAAAAATCTTGAAGAGCCATTAGGTTTCTTTACAAGAAGTAGCAAAGTTCCTTTAGATCGAGACTTCTCAGCAAGTTTATTAAATTCTGATAATTTTGTAACTTTCTTTGTCCCAACCCGCTTTATAATATCCCCTTCACGAATACCTTTTTGAAATGCTTCACCTGAAGGGTTTATTTTGATTACAACAAGAGCATCATCATCATTTAATTCATATTTTTCTTTAAGAGCACTATTAATTTTCTTTAATTCAAAACCAAACTCATTTGATTCATTTTGTTCAGTCACTGCTAATCTTGCTGGGTTTTCTGGAAGCTCTTTTAAAACTACAGAAATATTTTTTTCTCTACCGTTACGTACTACCTTCACTATACTTTTACTATCTGGAGGAGTTAGAGAAACAACATTCTTTAAATTTGAAGTATTCTCAATTTTTTCACCATCAAATTCAATAATTACATCTCCTTCTTCTATTCCACCTAGCATAGCTGGACTATTATTCACCACATCAGTGATTAATGCACCATTACGTGTGTTTAGTTCTAGTGCTTCTGCTGTTTCATTATCAAGCTCTTGAATAAGAACCCCCAACCAAGAGCGAGTGACATAACCTTTATTAATCAAATCATCCATAATTCTTTCTGCCATATTTGAAGGGATTGCAAATCCAACACCACGATTAGACCGTTCATAGCCTCCAGTAGCAATAGCTGTATTAATGCCAATTAATAATCCTTCCATACTTAACAATGCCCCACCACTATTTCCAGGGTTAATAGCTGCATCTGTTTGAATAAAATCTTCATAACTTTGACTATTCATAATATTACTCCTGCCTAAGGCAGAAACAATTCCAGTAGTGACCGTATGGCTCAAATTCTCTGAAAAAGGACTACCCACCGCCATAACCCATTCTCCAACACGAACTTTATCAGAATTACCAAGCTGAACTTCTGTAAGATCTGTCGCATCTATTTGCAGTATCGCTAAATCTGTTTTTGGATCAGTTCCAACTATTTTTGCATCAAATTCGCGTTTATCTATTAACTTCACTCGAATATTATCCATATCCTGAACAACATGATTATTGGTCATAATATATCCATTATTCGCATCAATAATGACACCTGATCCTAAAGCGTTTGTTTTGAATTCTTTCTGCCTAGGCCCATTTGGATTATAAAAAAAGAAACCAAAATCATCAGACTGTTGCATAGAAATAATTTTATCAGTAACTATTGTAACAACTGCAGGTTTTGCCATCTCTGCCACATCTGCAAATGCATCACTGAACTGTTTCACAACAGAATTTTGACCGATTACGATTTGAATAACCAAAAAGGTAAATAAGAGTATTTTTTTCATTTATTTTTTATGCTAATTAATCTATAAATGCAAAATTATTTGATGGGTTCCAAAAAAAAATAAAAAGCCTCTATATTTCTATAGAGGCTTTTTATTTTTTATAATAAAATTATTATTTTAAGAATAACATCTTCTTAGTTGCCTGCGATGAATTTGTCTGGATTGAATAAAAATACATTCCCGTTGCAACCTGCTCACCATAATCATTAGTCCCATCCCAAACAATTGAATGAAAACCAGGAGAATAGGTCTCTGAAGCTAATGTACGAATATTTTGTCCCATTAAATTATAAATATCTAAACTCACAGCAGATTCTTCTGGAAGATCAAATTGAATTTCTGTAATAGGATTAAATGGATTTGGAAAATTTTGATGAAGTGCAAATTCTGTCGGAATAACTTGCAATGTTAAAGAAGTTGTACGTCCAATAAAATTCACAAGTTTACCATCTGCTCCAGCTATATTAATATTACTAATTGAGATATTTGCAATATCACGTTCTCCACCAATAAAAGTAACAGGTACCGATAGGTAATTTTGATCATTAGATACAATATGTCCACCACTTAGATTTGCAACTATTACTTTTAATTTACCTGGCTCAATTTCAGAATAATTCAACATAACATTATCCTGATTATCTGACAATGATGGAGAGTTGATTGAAATCAGGCCTGGATTGTATAACAATTCAAATTCTAGACCTCGCACTAAACTATTATAATCAATATTGACCAACAGTTCAGATTCATCATAATCATTTAATAGGTCAACATAAGCTATTTCATTAGGATCAAAACTTAGCATCCTAGCATTAGCACCAAAAATAACATCGACCATCAAAATAATATCAGTGATATTTATTTCTTCATCATTGTTTACATCACAATTTCTAAATTCATCTTCAGTTGGAATGTCAAGTTCTAAAGCGAAATCCACGACTGATAAGACATCCGCAATATCGACATCGCTATCAAAGTCAGCATCACCAGATGTATATGGTACGGTGCATGCAACATTTGATGGCCTAGATTCCAAAATTCCATAATTATCAGTCTGCCAAACTGCTGTCACTTTATAGCAATATAACTCATAATTAGGAGAAGCATCAACCGTTACAAAAGTATCCGTAGGTGTGGCAAGTGGCAAATTATCTTCACCAGTGACTACGTAATACATTATATCATCCCTATCAACATTGGTTAACGAAGGATTAGTTGGAATATATAATTCAGATAATTCCGTAATGTTTTCTGGATTCTCTACTTCTGAATTATTTGATTCAATTTCATTAAGATTATAGTTTGAAAAATCGCCATTCGAGATTAGAGCGTCATCAATCACATCACCAGATGCTGTCATTGTATACGTTCTTCCAGGTACACCAAGAAACTGTGCTAAAATACCAAAATCTCCAGTTAGCGATGGATCTCCACCAACTATATCATAGATTGTCGTGAATTCATATCCTGTACTGACCCAATTACGATCATAATATTCTTCTGATTGAGGTTCTATATCATTTGCGATACCTAAAAACCCTGAATTATTCTCTGTGACAACTATGTAAATATCGCCAGATGAAATTTCAACTTCTGAACCTGAAACATCAAATTGATATTGCACCAATCCATCGGGCGCAGATAAATCAGCTGAAGGAATTAAGTTAATCGGCTCACCTACAGGACCATTAACTGCTCCATCAGGATCTAAATATACATCTACTCCAGCTCCAACCGCCGCGCCATCTTGAAATGATAAGACAAGTCCGGTTAAGGTCGTTGGATAATTTGGAGGCGTAAACCGAACTCCAAATTGACATGAGCCACCACAACCAATTTGTGCTTCAAATACATCATCATAATACGCTATATCATACTCGGCTACACTTCCAGGAGTTCTCCACTGAAGAAAAACTTGTTCATCTAATGGATATGCATTGAGAGCCGCAGGGCTAGGCATATCAGGACTCAACTCTAGATTTAGTAAAGTAGGGTCAGCTTGTGCTAGTACATCTGCATCTAGAGATGATGTATAAAATCCGGATCTACGAGCAGTAATAGTATTACTTCCAACATCTAAATTCCAGAGTGTATATACGCCGTCAGAGCCAGTTGTGTCAGATACACTACCTGATGAAACAATCACACTATCAATTGGAGCGTCATTTGGATCAGTTATAGTTCCTGTAACATCTCCAAATACATAGATTGGTTGTGCATTAACTGTAACAGGGACACTTTCATAATTATCTTCACCTTCTGCTCCTTCATAAACAGAAGATACACCAAACTCATATTCAATCTCATTGGATAAATTATAGATAGTATATCCAGTTGTATCAAAGATTTCAGCGTTATCCAAAACACCATCAAGATAAACATTATAGCCCAAGAAATCATATTCTAATCGACTATCTCTTTCGTTAGATGTAATGGCAAAATTATCTATATAATACCAGTTAATATCATAGGTAGTTGCACCATAACAATGAAATCTAACTTGTATATTATCCGTAAGGCCTTCAATATCATAGCTATATGATGTAAACTCAAAACTTGCACCTGAATTATTAAATTCTTGCAAGCTAGTCCAATCTGTTTGCCCTCCGGTTTTATATTCAATAGAAAGAAATTCTGCACCCGTTGTATCAAAATTATTAAACTCAAAATCAAAAGACAGCGTCGCTGTTGTCAAATCACCTAGTGGCACTGCAGGGGCATAAAGACTTTGATCATAATCTAATGAAGTCGGATTCCAATTGAATTGAAAACAAGGTTCTGGACTACCACTGAAATCATTCCAAAACCAATTGTCACCATCAACTAACCAAAGGTCTAATAAACCTCCATCATCAAAACCTTCATAATAGGGAACGCCTAATTCAAGTACAGAAGGCTCTGTCCAATATATTGAAACTTCTTCATCCCATACTTCCGCATAAACATTTGTTGGCTTAGCTGGATCAAAATCAGATGGAGTACCACACATCGTCTCAGTTGGCTCAGATTCACCTTCGCCATAAATAGTCTTTATATAATAGCAATATTCTTCCCCATTTGTTAACTCAGAATGGGTATATGACAGATCTATTGTTGAAGCAATTACAGCATCATCAGCAGCATTGTATATTCTATATGTTGTAAAACTGCCACACTCAACTGGAATATCTCTAGAAGATTGTTGTAATCTTGCATACCGCATTGGATTATTCACAATCTCTGAATAAGATTCAATCTCTTCCTGAGAAACTCCTAGCTCTTCCATCTTAATAATTTCTGATGGCCAAACTGTACGAATTGAGTTATCAATAGGATTGTAGTGTTCTCTACCTCCTGAAACACTAACTGATAATTCATAGTTACCAGTAGCTCCACCATATCCGTCGACTACAACATAATACTGTCCCGGTTGTAAGGTAACTCCAAAAAGTCCACTTGGAGGATAAGGAGCATTATACGATCCATAAGGACAATTTCCGCTGTAATCATCATCATTATAATTCCCTGTAGTAGTAGGCGTAATACAATCTTGGTCATTTGTAAAAATTTCTAATTTACAATCATAGTCCGTAGCATCATTACAAAGTGTAAAATCAAATGTTGTTGCCTGAGAAACGTTTAAAGTATATGCAACATCTTCTCCATTACTACCTGAAACTGGCCAGTTGTCACCATTGCCAGCATTAGTATATTGATGACTATACGGTAACTCATCAATTGGAAAATCACCACAACCAATATTACCAACAGGCTCACCCCATGAAATAATATTCTCTTGGTCTCCTCCAAAAACGTTTAGGGCTACTGGAGGACATAGCTCTTCTTGAGCAAATAAGCTAAAGTGTATAAAAATTAGACTTGGTAATAATAATAGCTTTTTAGTCACAATACGATTCTCCTTAAGAGTCTAAATAAATTTTTGTGATTTGCTAGAGACGAATACAAATCAAATTAGGCTTGAATTTAGTAAGACTCATCACTATTTCAATTAATTTTATAAAAAGAGATAAATTCTAATATATTTAAAAACAGTCTAAAAGATATCTAATCATAACAGCTTAAATACTTCTCTGGAAGCTAAATACCCAATTATTAATATCAGAATGAATATCACCATCATTAAAACGAACATAAGGTATATCAATTCTTAAATAATAATCTTTTTCTAAAATACTTCTACGAACTCGAATCCCAATACCTGCATCGCCCAATAATCTGTGATTAAATGAACTACCTATAATCTCTAAGTCTTCATTATATCGATCCCAAAATATTCCCATATCGATAAATCCAGTTAATTCTATATTGATATCAATTTTAGGAATATTATTTGCAATACTAACTTCCGATGTAAATGCTGCTAAAGCTTCGGCTCCTCTCATACCTTTACCTACAAAGCCTCTTATATTACCTTCACCAGGCATATGATAATGTGCAAAAAGAGAATCCTGACCATAAAACTGATCAACTAAATAATTTTTTCGTAATAGATCATTGGAACTATTGCCTTCAATATTATATCCTTCTTGCCCTGGGACACCATTATCATTAGCCCAAATTTTCCCAACAATGAGCCTTTCTTTAAACTTAACTTTTTTAAATGATGTTGAAAATTCTCCGGTAGCAGTTAATCTTGAAAAATCCCATGTTGAGTAACTTCCTAATGTGGATGCACCATTAACATTTAAAGAAATTGGACCAAAATCTGTATCCCATCCTATATACCCAATAGCTAATTTTCCGTTTGAATTATATCCCAAAACATTAGCACGTGTTGAATCATATTCTGGTTGTACATAAAAACCTAATGAAAAATTATGTGTGGCAGTACTTCCATACACTCGGTTCCAATCTTTATCTATCTCACCGCCAAACTCTTTTACTCCAGGACGATTAAATGCCCAAAAATGAAAAGTTGTTCTTGGAAAAAAATGCACAGGCTGTCTCCAGCCACCCACGTACCAATATATATCTTTGTTATCCAATCCATAATTCAGCCGTACTGTGGTAGACTCATATCTGCTATAATTATGATTTAGATTTAGACCCGGAGAGAAGCCAGATGTTTCCTGATGGTAATACATATACGGCATCCAGCGTATAACATACTCATCTCTTGGACTGTACCACAACCCTGGCCAGTCAAACATAAATCTACGTTTCATATGGGTACTATTATTTCGATAATCTAGATCAACAGTTTGTACATCTGGGTCAAGTGTTACTGAAATTGGTTTTTTATCTACATTATAGATAAAGGTATCTTCAAACCTCCACAAATGATTTTTCCACCATCTTCTATCTGTTGTACCATCTTCAAACTTAGTTTCAACAAGCAAAGGCATAAATCGATTCCCTTTACTTTTAATCCCTAATTTTATATTCCAACTATTATTAGTTTTTTTTGTTTTTTTAAAAGATGTAATACCATAATCCATATGACGGGTCGTATGCAACCATGCGTCAAAAAACCAATCTAACTCTTGATTAGTAAACTCTTCAACAGCATCAATAAATCTTTGTTCATTTACATGCTTTAACATCCACTTATTGTAGTAATGCTGCATAGAACCATAATAAAGAGAATCACCTAGCATATATTTTAATTCGGTAAGCATCATAGCAGATTTTGTATAAGCATTTCTCCAATAGGATGTACTATTCTCATATAAATAAGCAGATCGGCTAATATTCTCATCATAGCCACTTCTCATATAGTCAATTACACGCCATTGATCTGAATGAAGGTCATTCTCAAAAGGCCAATATTTTTTCTGATAATTATCATACCGATCTGAATTCTCTAAATCGAAACCATGTGGACCATAACGCTCCATCAGATAGTGAGTTGTTTGAGTCGTTGTAAATCCTTCATCCATCCAGGATTCATCCAACTCATTATTCGCAAGAATACCATAAAAATAAATATGTCCATATTCATGTACTATTAAGCCTTCACTATCTCTGCCATTCATAACAAGCATTGGATATTCCATGCCACCATTTTTTACTCTGTCAGTAGTTGTAATCTGTGGATAAGGATATTTACCAAATTTTTCTTCTAACCAAGCTATAGCACGAATTGATCTTTTGAGTACTTCTTTTGTCCATTTTGATCCACGTCCCTTATCATAGAGCACATGCACATCAATATCATTATGCTTTCCCCCCTCATACAAAAAGTCCCTTGATGCTACCCATGCAAAATCATGCACATCTTCCGCAAAAAATGAAACAATTCTTCTTTCTGTAGAATCAGGTTTAACATATGTAGAATCAAATTTTTCAACCCAATCATTATATTCAATAGATGTATCTACTTTCACCGATTCCCAACCAGGATCACCAGATGTTACCACCCCTGTTGCACCAATAATAAATTCTTTTGGAAGATCAAACTCTACATTAAATACACCAAACTCACCATAAAACTCACCTTCAGCATGAAAGACATCGGCATGCCAACCATCTTGATCATATACAACAACTTTTGGATACCACTGTGCCATATTATACTGCCCTTTGTAATATCCTGCACGCTCAACCATCTCTCCTACATGATGTGTCCAACTCAAATCAATACGCATTGTCTCACCCGGAGCAAGTTTATTCAATAGCAGAGCTTTTAGAATTGTATCATCAATAGAATAATCTCGTAAAAAAGGTTCTCCTTTTTTTGCAATCGTAAATTCATGTACTTCTATTTTACTCTCAAACCCATCTAATTGTTTTTTAAAATATTTTGCACGACTCGCTCTACCAGCATTTCCAATATATTCACGATATTTGACAGATTCCAATTGGAATGCATTTGGGTACAGATGAAAATAAATTCGATCAAGTGAATCCGGGGAATTATTAGTGTATTTAAGTGTTGTCTTTCCTGTTAACTGCTGTAACGAATCATGGAGAACTATGTCCATGTTATAATCAACTTTTTGTTGCCAATAATTATCTAGCGGATCTGCAATCAAGTTTGCAAATATGATCGTGATTATTATAAAAATTCGATGAATAATCAACATTAAAAGTATTTGGATTTATAATACACTGTTCAAGATTAAAGAAAAAGTTTGAGATCTCTATAAAATATTTGTTCAGACCTGGGACCTACATATCTCTTTTGAATCATACCCTTACGGTCAATAATAAAAGTAGTTGGGATACCTCTAATTGGTTCATTAGTAGCTTTACCATAGGCTGCTGTGACACTTTGCGTTTCATTACCTTTTATATC
>MDTC01126629.1_pt1 | contig 12343 bp, 11 predicted proteins | sample 811181 | NCBI WGS metagenome assembly MDTC01 (sample SAMN05326644, study PRJNA326480) | marine metagenome | isolation source: seawater | place: Pacific Ocean: North | collected 2011
AAGAACTATCAGAAATAAAAGAAGCTGGTCTTTTTAAAAATGAAAGAGTAATTACGACACCTCAAGGGGCAAATATTCAAACCAATAATGGGGTTGATGTAATTAATTTTTGTGCAAATAATTATTTAGGACTAAGCTCACACCCCAAAGTTATTCAAGCTGCAAAAGATGCTATAGATTCCCATGGATACGGTATGTCATCGGTTCGTTTTATCTGTGGAACACAAGACATTCACAAAGAATTAGAACTTAAATTATCAGATTATTTAGGTACAGAAGATACCATTTTGTACGCAGCTGCATTTGATGCAAATGGTGGTGTTTTTGAGCCCCTTTTTGATAATCAAGATGCCATCATATCTGATGGATTAAACCATGCAAGTATTATTGATGGAGTAAGACTTTGCAAAGCAAACCGTTATCGTTATGAACACAATAATATGGAAGATCTTGAGAGATGCCTTAAAGAAAGTCAAAAGCACCAAAATCGAATTATTGTTACCGATGGATCTTTTTCTATGGATGGGACCATTGCCCAACTTGATAAAATTGTAAAATTAGCTGATAAATATAATGCAACAGTAATGATTGACGAATGTCATAGCACAGGTTTCTTAGGAAAAACAGGACGTGGTACCCACGAACATTGTGAAGTTATGGGCCAAATTGAAATTATTACAGGTACTCTTGGTAAAGCATTAGGTGGTGCAAGTGGTGGGTTCACTTCTGGTAAAAAAGAAATCATTGAAATGCTTCGGCAAAAATCACGTCCATATTTATTTTCAAATACACTTGCTCCCAGTATTGTAGGAGGGAGTATAGCCGTTTTGGATATGCTCAGTGAAACTACAGACTTAAGGGATAAACTAGAGCATAATACCCTTTATTTTAGAACAAAAATGACAGAATCCGGATTTGATATCACACCTGGAGTACATCCTATTGTACCAATCATGCTCTACGATGCAGTAATTGCTCAGGAAATGTCACAAAAATTATTAGATGAAGGCATATATGTAATTGGCTTTTACTTCCCCGTAGTTCCAAAAGGCAAAGCAAGAATTCGAGTTCAGATGTCAGCAGCACATGAACAAAATCACTTAGACAAAGCAATTAATGCTTTTGTAAAAGTTGGCAAGGAAATGGGTGTGGTATAATTATCTTAATAAAAAATAACGAAAAAATGTCTGACATTTTAATATCACAAAGTGTTCAATTACAGCACATCAATGATGTTGCAAAAAAACTCAATATTCCAATTGATGATCTCGAATACTATGGAAAATTTAAAGCTAAGCTTCCACTCAAGCTAATTAACGAATCAACCGTTGAAAAATCAAACTTAATTTTAGTTACTGCTTTAACGCCAACACCAGCAGGAGAGGGGAAAACTACAATTTCTATTGGATTAAACGATGGGATGAATACCCTTGGCAAAAAATCAGTGGTTGTTCTTAGAGAGCCCTCACTAGGGCCCGTATTTGGTATAAAAGGAGGTGCCGCTGGAGGCGGATATTCTCAAGTTATTCCCATGGAAGACATCAACCTCCATTTCACTGGGGACTTCAATGCCGTAGAAAAAGCAAACAATCTTTTAAGCTCGCTAATCGATAATAGTCTTCAAAGCAAAAAAAGAGGACTAAATATAGATCCTCGAACCATTGTTTGGAAACGTGTCATTGATTTAAATGATCGATCACTAAGAAATATCACTATTGGACTAGGGGGAACCGCTAACGGGATTCCTCGACAAGACGGATTTAATATTACTGCAGCTAGCGAGGTGATGGCTATCCTTTGTATGTCAAAAAATATTGAGGATCTCAAACAAAAACTGGGTAACATTTTCATCGGATACACTTTTAACAGAGAACCTATTTATGCAAGAGATTTAAATGCAGAGAATGCCATGGCAATTCTCCTAAAAGATGCTATAAAACCAAATTTAGTTCAGACTCTTGAACATAATCCAGCAATTATTCATGGTGGACCTTTTGCTAATATTGCACAAGGGACAAATACCATTATTGCTACCAAAATGGGGATGTCCCTTGCAGATTACACCATTACCGAAGCTGGATTCGGTGCTGATTTAGGTGCAGAAAAATTTTTAAATATCAAATGTGATTATGCACAGCTAAAACCTAAGGTTGTCGTGATGGTTGCCACAATTAGAGCCCTAAGGCATCATGGTGGTGCACCAAAAGAGGAATATGACACTCCGAATCTAAAACGAGTAAAACAGGGGTTTAAAAACTTAGAGAAACATCTTGAGAACATGCAAAAATTTGGATTGTCCAGAGTTGTTGCTATTAACCATTTTCCGACAGATAGTAATGAAGAAATAGATTGGTTAATTCAAATATGTGAAACACTAGATATAAAGGCCATCGTTAGTAAAGGATGGGCAGATGGTGGCAAAGGTACGACTAACTTGGCTAAAGCTGTCATTCATGAAATTGAGAATAACCCATCTGATTTTAAACCACTTTATCAAAAAAAGGATACTATTAAAAATAAGATTGAAACAATTGCTAAAGAGATTTATGGAGCAGAGGGAGTAAACTATTCTACCAAAGCCGAACTAGGATTGAGGAGTATTGAAAAACTAAATTTAAGTGATCTCCCTATTTGCATTGCAAAAACACAGAAATCTTTTTCGGATCAAGAAAAATTACATTGCCGTCCCTCAAATTTTAATGTAACTGTTCGAGAATTTGAAGTTGCAGCTGGGGCAGGTTTCATTATCCCAGTTTTAGGGAATATGATGCTAATGCCTGGGCTTCCAAGTATCCCTGCTAGCGAGGGTATGAATATCGATGAAAATGGTTTAGTATCAGGGTTGAGTTAAGTGATATTAACTCTTTTTTTCTGCTACAATATAATCAGCAAACCCATACCAATCCCAATATACACCTCCTCTCACATAACCTTTAGTTAGTAATTGAAGTGGTATTTTTATGGGCATTAATGCAATATTCACCCAGCTTCTATTCTTACCAGCAGCTTTTACCGTGAAATTTTCTTGCATAAAAATATCAGCTACTTCTTTAATCGAATAAATTCTTACATGAGTGTCATCATCAAAGAAGTTTAGTGTTTCTCTTTTGCTGGGAAATGATGCACTTGCCTCGCATGGAAATTCGATATAAAATAATCCCCCTTTTTTTAATTTTTTAAATAATAACGGCAATACTTGATCGCCATTATGCAAATGTTCAATCACATGACTCATGATAATCACATCAAACGAGTTATTTTGGATTTTTTTGTAGTCTAGCTCGGTTAAATCTAGTTGGATAAACTCATCCATTGCACTAATATCTTCAGGCGTATTATCATAATTTACATCACGGTCTACACCCGTGTAATGGGAGTCAGGCCACCACTTTTTTGTAATTGAACTAGAATGACTCCCCGATCCTATATCCAATACTTTAAGATCTGTGCGTTTTGAAAATTTTTGTATAGCCCTTAACCGAAAAGGCTTTAGTTTGACACTCATTATTTAGAAATCAAGTTCGGTATCCCCACACATATTTTCTGGTCTAACCCATTCATCAAATTCCTTGGAAGTCAAATAGCCCAATTCAATCGCTGCATCTTTCAATGAACTATTGTCATGATACGCTTTCTTGGCAATTTTTGCTGATTTGTCATAACCAATATGTATATTCAAAGCAGTAACCAACATCAATGAATTATCCAATTTATTTTTAATTTCGGGTAGGTTAGGTTCTATTCCTACCACACAATTATCATTAAATGACAAGCATGCTTGTCCAAGTATTCTTGCACTTTGAAGCAAATTTGCAGCAATTAATGGTTTGAATACATTTAGTTCAAAATGACCATTACTACCGCCAATACTTACAGCTACATCATTACCCATCACTTGAGCACAAACCATGGTTAGAGCTTCACATTGTGTTGGATTCACCTTACCTGGCATAATGGAAGAACCAGGTTCATTGCTAGGAATGATAATCTCTCCTATCCCACTCCGTGGACCAGAGCTCAGCATCCGAATGTCGTTACCTATCTTCATACAGCTTACTGCAGCTCTTTTGAGTGAACCATGAAGCTCGACCATAGCATCGTGGGCGGCCAATGCTTCAAATTTATTCTCAGCTGATCTGAAAGGCATCTCCATTTCTGCACTAATTTTTTTTGCTACTAATTCAGCATACCCTTTAGGAGTATTCAACCCCGTACCCACTGCTGTTCCTCCAAGAGCTATTTCTTGAGCACCAATCATGGCATTTTCTATTGCACTAATACTTAGCTCTAATTGTCTTCGATAGCCTGAAAATTCTTGACCAAGCGTAAGTGGAGTAGCATCCATAAAGTGAGTTCGACCAATTTTAACAACATCCATAAAATCTCTTGCTTTCTTTTTAAATGAGTCTTTTAAAACTTGCAATCCAGGAATGGAAAAATCAACCATTTGTTTGTATACTGCTATACTCATAGCTGTTGGGAATGTATCGTTGCTACTTTGCGATTTATTCACATCATCATTGGGATGCAATACTTTTTGCTTATCCGATAATTTTCCTCCAGATAATACATGTCCTCGATTAGCAATAACCTCATTGACATTCATATTGCTCTGAGTACCACTTCCCGTCTGCCAAATAACTAGAGGGAACTGATCATCCAAGTCTCCAGCTACGATCTCATCACATACCTGAGATATAAGCTTCATTTTTTCCTCCGAGAGAACTCCCAACTCATGATTTGTCAAAGCAGCACATTTTTTTAATACGGCAAATGCTCTTATAATTTCAATAGGCATTCTTTGATCCCCAATCTTAAAATTCTCGAGTGAGCGTTGTGTCTGAGCTGCCCAATATTTATCAGTAGGCACTTGGATGTCACCAATACTATCTGTTTCTATTCTATAATCCATTGTACATTAAAGTATATGCAAAGTTAGTTATTCACAAATCTTATCAGAATATCATGGAACCTAAATTATAGCTTTGCTAAAATAATATTAAATCATCATGAGAAATTTTTTAATTATTCTAGTAATACTTGGATTCTTTATTAACCAATCTGTTCAGGCACAAGAATTGACCAAAACTCAAAAAAGAGCCCTCAAAAAGGAAATCAGAACATATAAAAAGAATCCTGAAAAATGGGTGAAGATGCAGAATCAACATCAAGATAAAGTAAAAGAACTCTCTGATGAGATAGCAAGCCTTAATGCCCAGTTAAAAACAGCCGAACTAACATCCGAGCAATTAGCTGAACAATTAAAATTAGAACATCTTCGATACATAGAATTAGAAAAGACCATCCCAAGTACTGAATTACCTGAGGGTACAGTGTATCAAGTTCAAATGGGATTCTACCAATACCTCGATCTAGTATCGTTTAACGACAAGCTTAAAACAGTCCGAGCTGAAGAAATTGACGGAAAGAAACGCTACGTTATTGGTCATTTTGATAATCTATTAGATGCTGTCCAATTCAGCAACGACATTAAAAGAATTGGGGTGTCTGATGCATTTGTTACCGAATATATCGACGGCAAACGCAACATGAATTTTGACGCATACAAAGGGCTGGGAGAATAACAAAATCTTCAAAGTATGCCTTTTACCTTTTCTTGTATACAGGAACTGTACTACACGGCTCTCCAAACATAACCGACTTAGCTACAGATGTAAGTTTGGATGTCAACATCACATAGGCATGATTACTGATATCACGATTACCACACCCTTTGATAACCACCCTAGAATCTGAATACTGTAGGGTATCTATTTTTGATACTGCACGTTCTGCAATCATCGCACTTAAATTGTCTGGTTGGGTAAAATATATCGAGGAAGTTATTGGACTTATAGCAGTAGCAATCAACATATATGCCCATGTAGGTACTACAGCATCTACACTACAATAGACTGCTACATCATGATTATTATACTGAGACCAGTCATGTTGTTTTACCCATGATCGAAAATCTTTTTCCCTTAAAACTAATCCTTTAAACAATTGATCTTTGATATCAATATATGACCGAGTTCGATCTGGAATTAATTCTTCCAAATCCAGGGTTATAATCCCGCTTGCTTCTACTCGATTGACTATTCCGCTCATTCAACAGTACTGATTTTCAATGCGTTTGTTTTTCTATTTTCTAATACTGGCATTGCAGCAGTATTAATAACTACATCTCCCTTTTTGAGTAAATTATCATCAACTAATATTTTAATGACCTCTTTGATTGTATCATCAGTATTGGTCTTACTATCATAAAAATACGTTCTGACATTCCAAACCAAACTCAGTCTTGATAATAACCTTTTGTTGGCTGTGAAAATGAAAATATCACAGTTCGGGCGACCACTCGCTATCTTATATGCCGTATAGCCGGTTTGAGTCATTGATAATATAGCTTTTGCCCCAATCCCCTGGCTCATACTTACTGTAGCATAGCAGATTCGCTCGCTCAAGAATGAGGGGGAGACTGGATTTGGCTTTTTAATTTTATTGTAGATATCCCAACCGCTTTCCGTACTTCCTAATATTTTTTCTACCGCTTGTACTGCTTTTAATGCGTAATCCCCCACAGAAGTTTCTGCACTAAGCATTACTGCATCTGCTCCATCCATTACTGCATTAGCAACGTCGTTAGCTTCAGCTCGAGTTGGCGTAGGTGAGTTAATCATACTCTCCATCATCTGAGTAGCTATAATTACAGGCTTACTGGCTTGAATACATTTTGATACGATTCGCTTTTGAATAATAGGTACTTGATCCATTGGCATTTCTACTCCTAAATCTCCTCTTGCTATCATGATTGCATTTGCCGCTAAAATAATTTCATCAATATTTTTAACAGCTTGAGGTTTTTCTATCTTGGCAATTATTCTTGACTCGCGTTTATTTTCATTTAAAATCTTTCTTAAGTTATGAATATCATCAGCTTTACGAACAAATGAAAGTGCAATCCAGTCAAAATCTTGTTTCATGATAAATTCAAGATCTTTTCTATCTTTCTCTGTCAAACTAGCTACTGATAGATTTGAGGATGGAAGATTAAATCCTTTATTAGAACTTAAATATCCACCATTAACTACCTTAGCTTCAACCGAATTCTCATCAACAATTTTAGTAAACTCTAGTTCAAGTTTTCCATCATCCAATAATACTCGTTCACCAACTTTCACATCTTGAGCAAGTGTAGGATATTTGACATGTATTATATTTCCCGTGCTTATTTTAGCTTCAGTAGTAAGCAACATCGTAGCACCATCTTCAAGAAACATTTTATTTTCATCTACCTTACCAATTCTGAGTTTAGGTCCTTGAAGATCTGCAAGAATGGCTACATGCGTACCCAATTCTTCGTTTACTTGACGGATTTTGTTGATCATGGATAAGTGAGCATCCCACTCTCCGTGAGAAAAATTAATTCTACACACGTCCACGCCAGCTATGATGATTTGCTTGAGTACATCAACATCAGCTGTTGAAGGACCCATTGTAGCAATAATTTTTGTTTTGTTATAACGTACAATATGACTCATTGTAATTGAATAAAGTTTAGTATTTGTTTTTGGTTTGGGTTTTCTAATGCAAAACAAAGCGATATATCCGGAAGTTTATTAAAAATTTCAATGATTTCAGGATTTATCTCATTTTCATTTAGAGAGCATAGCATATACGGTATATTTAAATATTTTGGATAAAATAAGGACGACGAACCTCTATTTTTAATCAAAAGGCATTCTGATTTATCGTCTAATAAAGTAATCATATAGTTTAAATGATAACTTTTTTTATCATAATCCAACAAATCATCGAAACACTCAATATCCAAATCTGGATGTTTAGATACCGAATGAATAAAGCTAGAGAGCCTTTGATTTGTTGCTATCCCGTAAATTAAAGGGTATTCTAATATGAATTCACCTGAGGCAAAAAGCGATGGCATTTTCTTAACTAATTAGGAGTGTAAAATTAATTTTGTCTTTTATATCTAAAAAAATGTTCTTTGCACCACATTAACATTAATAATATATTATGTCTGAAATATCTGAAAAAGTAACATCAATCATCGTAGACAAGTTAGGTGTTGAAGAGTCTGAAGTAACAAATGATGCAAGTTTCACTAACGACCTTGGTGCTGACTCATTAGATACTGTTGAGTTAATAATGGAATTCGAGAAAGAATTTAATATCGCTATTCCTGATGAACAAGCAGAAAAAATTACTACTGTAGGAGACGCAGTAAATTACATCACTGAAAACGCAGGTTAATCGTTTCTAAACCCACCTCGTCATGCAACTCAAAAGAGTAGTAGTTACAGGAATCGGAGCACTTACACCAATTGGCAATAATGCACAAGATTATTGGAATGCTCTGTCAAAAGGGATTAGTGGTGCTGCCACTATTACCCGATTTGATACTGAAAAATTTCGCACCAAATTTGCTTGTGAAGTTAAGAACTTCGATATCCTTGATCATCTTGATAGAAAAGAAGCCAGAAAAATGGATCCGTTTACACAATATGCTATGATAGTAGCAGATGAGGCTGTAAATGATTCTGGAATACTGGAAACTAACTTTATTCCTGAAGATATAGGTGTAATTTGGGGATCTGGTATTGGTGGACTTCAGATTTTGGAACAAGAAATTAGCAATTTCACTAATGGAGACGGTACACCTAAATTTAATCCATTCTTTATCCCCAAAATGATTGGTGACATAGCTCCTGGATACATCTCAATTAAATATGGTTTCAGAGGTCCAAACTTTGGAACAATCTCTGCTTGTGCTTCATCAAATAATTCGATTATTGATTCCTTTAATTACATTAGATTGGGTATGGCTAAAGCCATTATTACTGGTGGATCAGAAGCGTGTGTGACTCCTGCTGCTATCGGTGGGTTTAACAGCATGAAAGCACTATCAGAAAGAAATGAAAGTCCTGCCACTGCTTCACGTCCATTTGATGCTGACCGTGATGGTTTCGTACTTGGCGAAGGAGCTGCATCATTGGTTCTTGAGGAATATGATCATGCAAAAGCACGTGGTGCAAAAATTTATGGCGAAATTCTAGGTGGAGGTTTAACAGCAGATGCTCACCACATTACTGCTCCTCACCCTGAAGGACTTGGTGCGACAAATGTCATGAAAAATGCATTAAAAGATGCCAAGGTTAGCCCAAGTGATATTGATTATGTTAACGTTCACGGCACATCTACTCCACTAGGAGATGTCAGTGAAACGAGAGCAATTCTAAGTGTATTTGGTGAACACGCATACGACTTAAATATTAGTTCAACTAAATCTATGACAGGTCATCTACTTGGTGCAGCAGGTGCAGTAGAGGCACTAGCTTGTTTATTGGCAATTAACTCGGGTATTATTCCACCTACAATTAATCACTTTACCGATGATGAGCAGTTTGATAGTAAATTGAACTTTACCTTCAATAAAGCACAAAAAAGAGAAGTAAATTACGCCCTAAGCAACACTTTTGGTTTTGGTGGTCATAATGCTTCTGTAATTATGGGTAAATATTTAGAATAGTGTGCTTTTGGGTATACTAAAACCATACTACTTCTACCTTTCTAAAAACTCCGCTTTCTATCGAAAATTCTACAAATTACTTGGGTTTTACCCGAGGAACATATATCTTTATAAACAAGCATTTCTCCATAATTCTAAATCAAAAAAAATAGTCGGTATTAAAACAAAGACAAATAACGAAAGGCTGGAGTATTTGGGTGATGCTGTGCTTGATTTAATTATAGCAGAGTTATTATACAAAAAATTTCCGTTTCAGGGAGAAGGATTTTTAACAGATATGCGAAGTAAATCTGCAAGTAGAAATATGCTTTCTAAAATTGCAACTTCAATGGGAATTGTTGATTTTATTGAAATTGATAAGTCTATTGAAAAAAATCAAAGTGCTGTTAAAAGTATTGCTGGCAACGCACTTGAGGCACTCATAGGTGCCATTTATATTGACAAAGGGTATCACTTTACTAAAAAGTATGTTAAACGTAAAATTGTTAAACCATTTCTTGATTTCGACGAGTTAAAGGATATTACTGTTAATTTCAAGAGCCTACTAAACCAATACGCTCAAAAAAACAAAAAGCACCTTGAATTTAAAATATTAAATGATAACGGAGAAAAAAGAATCCATACTTATATCATAGGTGTAATGATTGATGGAAAGGAAATTGCCAGAGGTAGAGGGAAATCAAAAAAAGTCGCTGAACAGATTGCAAGCGAAAAATCTTGCGAACTACTAAAATTAAGCAAAAATTATATAAGCTAGTATTAAAACTTCTCGTTCACAACATCCATTCTTCGTTTAATTTCGTCTATTCCAATAAGTTCAAGCATGTCAAAAATTGGAGGTCCACCTGCTTGACCACTCACCACCCAACGTAATGGCTGCATCAACTTTCCTTTGCTTATCTCATTTTGTTCAGCATAATTATTAAGATGCTCCTCTATCTGTGCAGCTTTTGAATACTTTGAGTCGACTAAGCCATCTATAAACTGATTCATATGGTTTGATACCTCTTCATTCCATTTCTTACGAAGAACCTTCTCGTCGTAACTAGATGGCAGATCAAAAAAATACTGCCCCACAGATAATAGTTCCATTGGAAATGTCACTTTCTCTCTTAACAAATCTATCACACTATTCAGGTAATCATCACCTCTGTGAGTATGAATTGATGTCAATTGATCTTCAATCATGCCTTTTAACTCATCTGAACTTGCCCTCATAATAAATTGATGATTAAACCATTTTGATTTATCCATATCAAACTTAGCTCCACTCTTTGATACTCGTTCAAGTTCAAACGCCTCAACTAATTCCTCCAAAGTGAATAACTCTTGATTATCTGACGGATGCCAACCCAACATCGATAGCATATTTACTACTGCCTCAGATAAATAACCACTCTCTCTATATCCACTACTAACTTCTCCCTCTGGTGATGTCCATTCAATTGGGAATACAGGAAATCCTAGGCGATCTCCATCACGCTTACTCAATTTTCCCTTACCATCAGGTTTCAGTATCAAAGGTAAATGAGCAAATTTTGGCATAGTGTTCTCCCACCCTAAATAGCGATATAACATCACATGTAAAGGTGCTGAAGGCAACCACTCCTCCCCACGAATCACATGGCTTATCTCCATCAAATGATCATCCACAATATTTGCCAAATGATACGTTGGCAATCCGTCTTCTTTGAGAAGAACTTTATCATCCAATTGGCTACTATTAAACACAATCCAACCGCGGATAACATCTTTGAAACGAATTTCTTCATTACGAGGCAACTTGATACGAATAATATAATTATCTCCTCGTTCCAGTCGTTCATTCACTTCGTCATCACTAAGCGTCAGCGAATTTTTCATACTCATACGTGAAGTTGAATCATATTTTGCACTCATATTACTTACTTCCAGTTTAGATCTCATCTCTGTAAGTTCTTCTTGAGTATCAAAAGCATAATATGCGTAGCCATTATTAATGAGTTGTTTCGCATAAGCAGCATATTTATCCATTCGCTCACTTTGCTTATAAGGGCCCAATGATCCACCTTGAACTACTCCCTCGTCTACACGAATACCAAGCCATTCTAAACTTTGATTGATATAAGATTCTGCACCTTCTACAAATCTTTTTTGATCTGTATCTTCGATTCTTAGAATAAAAGTTCCATTATTTTTTTTTGCAAAAAGGTAGTTATAAAGTGCTGTTCTTACACCACCTATATGAAGCGGTCCTGTAGGACTTGGTGCAAATCGCACTCGAACTGATCTATCACTCATTTTAATTATACAGATGCAAAATACGTTGAATTAATTCATAAAAGACCTGATTTTAACAAGAAAGTTGGAACTAATTTACCAGTTGTTTCAAGCCTGCTTTAGCACGACTATTGATCGAATCTACGTACTCCTGATTCTTTGAATATGTTGTTGCACTTGAATAAAATTTTATTGCTAAATCATTGTTCCCCTCTTTAGCATGGTAATCTCCTAGGTACAAACAAGCATACGCTCCATAATATTCTTCACTATTAACTGCATATAATGAACAAGCCTCATACATAATTAGAGCTCTATCCATAAGGCCTAATTTTTCAAGTACTCTTCCCTTTCGATAACAAAATTCAGTCTTTTGATTTAACGACTTCAATTGTCTAACCTTATAACGGTTTAATAATTCATAGGCTTCATTATAATATCCACCATCATACAGCAGCCTTGATTTCAGAATGATGGGATGTGGATTTACTTTTTTTGCATATCGTGAAGCTCGTTTGTCTTCAGTAATTA
>MDTC01258376.1_pt1 | contig 12343 bp, 20 predicted proteins | sample 811181 | NCBI WGS metagenome assembly MDTC01 (sample SAMN05326644, study PRJNA326480) | marine metagenome | isolation source: seawater | place: Pacific Ocean: North | collected 2011
TATATTTTATGATCGTCATGCAGGGCACGGTATTGAATTTGAAAAAGAAAAATTTATTGTAATTAAATTACAAGATGTTGTTGTTGTTTTATGAAACGTTTAAAATCTGGTGACGTACGAGATTTAAACTTGTTAAAACACTACAGATTAATAAGAAAGTGGGCTTGTAGAAACAATGATCTTAATGATGCAGATCTAGAGTTATTAATATACTTTGACTGTATGGATTTATTTACTAAACAGGATTTTAAGATCGGTACGTATGCTTACAGTTGGGACAACAGACGCTGGAACAAATTGGTAAAAAACAACTGGATTGTAACATGGAGGCAACGAAATAGAACAACTCAAAAGTATAATATCTATAAAGTTTCTTTTAAGTGTAAACAACTAATAGCACGTATGTACCGTATTATGCTAGGTGAAGAAGATATACCTGTAAGTAAAAAACGTAATTCAATAATGAAAGCTAAAACATATACAGATAAAGTGTTAATAACAGCAATAAAAAATCTCAATAGAGATAAAACAAGATAATTATGGGAAAAAAATATAAAGTTAAAGATATAAATAAAAACGGTAAGATTGATAGCTGGGAACAAGCTAAATATAATGCAATAAACGATTCACAAGGGCCTGCTTCTGCTAGATTTTTAAAAAGATTAAATAATGCTGGTGGTATTGCTGGATTATTACAAAGTCAACCAGGTTCACAAAGTGTATTAAAACCAAATAGATCTGTAAATAACATGTCTAATATGGTAAGACAACAACTAAGACAACCAATGGGTATGGACGTATCTACAAATGCTCAAATACTAAACCAAGCGTATGATCCTAGAATGGCTGTAAATAATATGCAAGGTATGGCTAAAAAAGGTTCTATTGGTCCTGCACAAGCTGGAATGGCACCAGGTAGTGATTTTGTTTCTGAAATTAAATCAAATGTTACAAAAAAACCTAAAACAAAAAGCCAAAAAAGATTAGAAAAAACAAAACAAAAAGCAGCTGATGCTAGAAAAGAAACAACTTCAAAAGAAACAGCAGCTAAAGGTAGAGTAAGTAAAACAAAAAGTAAAACTCAACAAAAAAGAGATAAAACTTTAAGATTAGAAAAAAGAGCAAAAAGACAAGAAGGTAGACAAGAAAGAAAAGAAATACGTAAAAAAGCTCGTGAAGGTAAAATGACTAGAGGTGAAAAAAGACACGCAATAATAGACTCTAGAGATAAACAAAAAGGAAAAGGTCCGGCACAAAAAAAAGATTTAGTAAATCCTAAAGAAGAAAAAAAAGTAAAAATAGTTAAAAAAGATACGCCGTCTATGAATCCAAATTTATCCGATACTCCCGGTTCCACTGAATATATTAAAGGTGGTAGAAGAAAAAAAGACGGTTCAAGAGAAAAAGGAAAATCCGTTGAAATAGGAAAAGATTATCAAGGTGATTATAGAAAAACTGTTAGAAAAACTAAAAAAGACGGCTCTGTTAAAAAAAGAAGTAAAAAAATAAGCGACAAAAGAGCTAAAAGAATTATGAAAAGAAAAGATAAAAAATACACAACAATAGATGAATAGTATATCACCCTTATTACAAAAAGGTTTTCCTGAAATAAAAGAAAAAAATCAAGGTAAGTTTACATCTTGGGCTAAAAAAAATGGATTTAAAGATGCTTGTAGTGCAGCTTCTGCTGTTATGAAAGCTAAAGACGGTAAATACAGCGATAGTGTCAGAAAAATGGCTAACTACGCAAAAAATTTTGGATGCAAAAATAAAAAATAAAAAAATGAAACACGATCCAGGTTATAACAAAGCAAGTAAAAATAAAAAAGTAGGTATAGTAGGAGAATCTCACATATGGGATGGTCCATTAAATCAAGAAGGTAGAATGCACGGTGTGGGTTCTAGTTCTGGTATTACTGGTATGGAAGTATCAAAATATCCATGTGGACCAAATGCATATCAAGTTAAATTTCCTATAACCAAATTAGTACAAGGTTAAAATGGCTGTTTCAGATATTAAGTTATTAGCCATAAATGGTATAGCTCTTGCTGTATCAATGACACATATAGAGATTTCACTTAAAATAATTCTTTTATTAGTAACTATAGGGTATACTGTATCTAAATGGTTAAAGTTAAAAGACAATAAAAAATAAATTATGGAAAAAGGACATTTTGGACATTATACTGGTAACGCTAGACATTCTCATACTCCCGTAACAAAACATAATGTACATGCTGCTGAAAGAGATGATGCAGCACATATATCATATTTAAAAAGAGATATAGACTATGATGCTAAACATAATCATAGTAATATAGATATGACAGCTGATGAAAAACATATTTCTAAACTTGCTGGTGACATGAAGTATGATAAAAAACATCATTAAAAAAAACAGATAGAACTGTATAAATCTAACCAAAACACAAACATTAACACAAACATAAATATTAAAAATGGCAAAATTTATAGAACTAGAAGTTGTTGGTAACTCTAATGACTTTGAAAATGGAAAACATTTAATAAATGCTGATTTAGTTACAACTGTTACTCAAACTGCTGATCAAACTGTTCTTATTACAGTAAATGGTGGTAGTACAGCTGCTGACTTTATTACAGTAACGCTAAGTACTAGTAAAACCTCAGCTGTAAACCCTACACTTACAAGTAATAAAGGTGCAAAAGCTATTAATGACGCTTTAACTGCAAATCCAGGTGGTGTAAAATCTAAAGTATTTTTACCAAAAGATGATGCAGGTACACCGCTACAGATGTATGTAAACGATATAGCTATAGCTTAATAATTATGCAATCACGAGGACTAGGCGATTCAATAGAAAAGTTTACCACTAAAACAGGTATTAAGACTGTCGTTGACAAAGTCTCCGAGGGTCTTAATATTCCTTGTGGATGCGGAAAACGTAGAGATATTTTAAACAAAATGTTTCCATACTCAACTAAATGAAAACATCTAAAAAAGGATACAAACATAATAGCCCTGATGTTAATAAACCACACAATATAATTAATGGTGGTAATATAACAATGAAAGGAGTAAAATTTAAAGTATCTGGTACAGATGATAGGGGTTATACAAAAATAATGTATCCAGGATATGATTATATATTTCCTAATGCAAAGTATGTAATAGAAACACCTATAAAAAACTAACATGACTTTTATTAAAACATTTTTAAAAGAATATTATCCTTTTAAATTAACAAATCCTCCTTATGTTATGGGTACACCTGTGCATGAAGTAGAATTAGAAGAAGGCGTGTTAGGTAGAGCTGATAAAAATGGAAACATATTAATTAATAAAAACATAACAGATCCAAAGCAAAGAAAAGACGTTATAAGACATGAAGAAGTTCATATAGAACAATTAAAAAGTGGTGAACTTGATTATGATGCAGAAAATGTGTATTACAAAGGTAAAACATATCCACGTAGCACATTTCATGAAGGTAACTCTAATTTGCCTTGGGAAAAACCAGCAAATAATAAAAAAAATGGGAAAAGGAAGTAATATAAAAGGATTAGGAAGTTCTTGGATGTCTAAGCATGCGAGAAACTTATTACAAGATATGCCAATAGACAATAGAGCTAGCGGTAAAGGACCAGGTAAACATGGCATGCATAAAGGCATGCCTGAATATGGAAAACCAAAAGGACCAGGTAAACATGGATATGGGCCTCATATGGAACATGGTGACGGACCAGCACAATTTATTAAATTACCAGAATCTACTAAACAAAAATTTAGAGATCTTGTAAATCCTGATAAATATAAAGGTGCACTAACAAAATTTAAAAACACAGTTAGCCGTGCTTTTAAAAATGAAGATCCAACAAGTCAAGCAATGGGAAGAGCTGCTGCAAATAGAAATTCAAGAATTCAAAATTATTTTAGTAAAAAAGATTAAATAAATGTGGAAATTAATTTTAGGTCTTTTAAAAGGCGGTGACGGAAGAAAATCAGTTGCTGGTGGCTTAGCTTGGGAAATAAGAGAAGCGATAAAAGGCAAAGAATTAGATCCAGAAAAACTTATTGAATTACAAACAAAAATTAATATGGTTGAAGCCTCGCATAGAACTTTGTTCGTTGCGGGGTGGCGACCTTTTGTAGGTTGGATATGTGGTTTTGCATTAGCATATAATTTTGTTATTAGAGATTTATTTATATGGATAACAAAAGCTACCGATGTACCACCTCCGTTACAAATGGAACACTTAATGACTGTATTATTAGGTATGCTTGGTTTAGGAGGTTTAAGAACATATGAAAAAATAAAAGACAAAGTAAAGTAAAATGGGATACTATCAAAAAAATTTAAGTGATTTTTCAACTAGTGCAATAGAGTTGCAAGAATCAAAAACGTTAAAAGCCGCTGGGCTAAGCAACTTGTCTACAAATACTATAGCTGGTTTACCTGCTAGTAGTAGTGCAATTGTTTATGCTACTGGAGGTACATATCCTGGTGCTGCTACATTAACCACTATTGCCACACCAAGAGGTGTTGGTTTAGGTGCTACGTTTTTAGTAGCTTCAGATGGAGCGGGTGCTGTAGCTAGTGTTACTGTGCAAAATCAAGGTCCTAATGTAGGTGTTGCTGCACAAACAGTAGAGTTTAGTTTAGCTTCATTAGAACTAGCTTTTGGTGTAACAGGATTAACAGGTGCTTTAACAGCAACATTAGCTGGTGGTGATTTAGAAAGACCAAGCGGTACTTTTACAACTAAAATGCCTTCGTTATATGTAGGTGGAGCTGGTAATATAAAATTAACATTAGCTAGTGATGAACAACCTATAATAATTAAAGGTATTACAGCAAACAGCTTTTTACCAATAGCTGTTAAAAGAGTGTTTAACTTAACAAGTGACACTGAAACAACTGCTACGGATATATTAGCATTATTTTAAAAAACTATAATTAAATTAAATCAAATGACAAAAAAAGAAAAAGTGGCTGGTAAAATTACAGCTGAACAATTAAATACTATTAAGCAACAACAAGAAGATATAGCTCAATCTTTAAAAGATATAGGCTTTCTTGAAACACAAAAACATGGTTTATTACATAAATATGCTGGCATTGTACAAGATGCTGAAGATTTTAAAAAAGAGTTGGAAAAACAGTATGGTGGTATAAATATTAGTCTTGAAGATGGTAGTTATACATTAATAGAAGAACCTAAAAAAAGTGAGTAGTAAAATTATAAGAAAAATCAGTATTGGATCTGATTATAAAAATGATGCCATGCATTATGCCGTTGGACAGCAAGTGTATGGTGGTCATACTATATCACATATATTGTGTGATGAAGAAAAAGATGCTTATAATATTTTTATCAAAAAAGATGGTGAAGTGTTGCCTTGGAAAAAATTTAATTCACAAATGGCAATATCTGTAGAATATGATTTAGAATATTAATGAATAGTTTATATCAATTTATAATTAAACCTGTAGGTGAAAGATATAAAAATAAAATTAATATAGAAGGTTGTGAACTAATTGTTAATTCTAGCATATCAAGTCATAAATTTGTAAACAGAGAAGCTGAAGTTGTAAGTGTTCCACTAGAATACAAAACAAAAATTAAAAAAGGAGATCACGTTATAGTACATCATAATTTATTTAGAAGATACTATAATATGAAAGGTAAGTCTGTAAACAGTACAAAATATTTTAAAGACAATCTTTATTTTGCTCACCCGTCACAAATTTACATGTATTATAACAATGGTTGGCATACTCAAGCTGAATATTGTTTTATAAAACCTGTTTTAGAAAATAACACTTCTAGTAATCAAAAATTATTAAAGAATACTGGAATACTAAAATATGGTAATAATACATTAGAAACGTTTAAAATAAACGTAGGAGACTTAGTAGGGTTTAAAAGCCAACGTGAGTTTGAGTTTATTATTGATAATGAACTTTTATATTGTATGGAATCAAATGATATTTTAGTTAAATATGGAAACAAAAAAAACAAAACTGCGTATAATCCAAGCTGGGCAAAAAGCAGTTGAAGAATTAATAAAAGTAGCTAAAGAAAAAATAGTAGATTCAGAAGATGATGTATCTGCCGATAGATTAAAAAACGCTGCTGCTACTAAAAAGTTAGCTATATTTGATGCGTTTGAAATATTAACTAGAATAGAAGAAGAAGAAAATATGATTAACTCTACAAATAAAAATAGTAAAGCTTCAACATTTGGAGGTTTTGCAGAAGGTAGATCAAGATAATGTATAAACAAACATTATATAAAGTTTTAAATAATCATATAAAACCAAAAATTATAGCTAGAAATAATAGATATAATAAATGGGAACCAGGTTATAATAAAGAACATGATGTTATTATTATAAGTAAAAATGGTAAAATTGGTGAAATATATGAAATACAAGGTTTAAAAATAGCTTTACCTTTACTAGAAAAAACGTATAAAAGATCTAATAAAAAACAAGAACAATATTGGGAGGTTTTTGATTATCCAAAACAATTAACTAAATTAAAAACTGTTTTTGATTGGAATCAAACATCACTTGATTTTAAAAATAAATGGTATGATTATATTGATGAAGAGTTTAAAAGAAGGGAACAAGGTTTTAGTTTCTATAACAAAGGTGTTCCTACTTACATTACTGGCTCTCATTATATGTACTTGCAGTGGACAAAAATTGACGTTGGCTCTGCGCAATTCAGAGAATCAAACCGCTTATTCTTTATATTCTGGGAAGCATGTAAGTTGGATCATAGATCCTATGGAATGTGTTACCTCAAGAATAGACGGTCAGGTTTTAGCTTTATGGCATCCTCAGAACTCGTTCATCAAGCTACAATTTCCGCTGACTCCAGGTATGGCATTTTATCCAAGACTGGTGCAGATGCAAAAAAGATGTTCACAGATAAGGTGGTACCCATATCGGTCAACTACCCGTTTTTTTTCAAACCAATTCAGGACGGTATGGACAGGCCAAAGACTGAGTTGGCATACAGGGTACCGGCGTCGAAGTTCACCCGCCGTAAGATCGAGCAGAACGACACCCCCGAGGAACTCATCGGGCTCGATACTACCATTGACTGGAAGAATACCGGTGACAACTCCTACGACGGGGAGAAACTCAGGTTACTCGCCCATGATGAGTCGGGTAAATGGGAGAGACCGGACAACATCCTCAACAACTGGAGGGTCACGAAGACGACGTTAAGACTTGGAAGTAGAATTGTAGGTAAATGTATGATGGGTTCTACCTCTAATGCTTTAGATAAAGGTGGTGCTAATTTTAAAAAACTATATGATGCTTCAGACGTTACAAAAAGAAACCGCAACGGACAGACTGGTTCAGGATTATATTCTTTGTTCATACCTATGGAATGGAACTACGAAGGATACATCGATACTTATGGCTTTCCTGTATTCGACACACCAAAAAAACCAGTTAAAAGCATCGATGGAACAACAATTGAGATCGGGGTTATATCACACTGGGAAAACGAAGTTGAAGGTTTAAAAGATGATCAAGACGGTTTAAACGAATTATATAGACAATTTCCAAGAACAGAAAAACATGCTTTTAGAGATGAAGCTAAAGAATCTTTATTTAATCTTGCAAAAATTTATGAACAAATAGATTATAATGAAGATTTAAAACACTCTACAGCAATTACACAAGGTAATTTTCAATGGGAAGGTGGGATTAAAGATACTAGAGTTATATTTGTTCCTAATAACAGTGGTAGATTTTTTATTTCATGGACACCGCCTGTTAATTTACAAAATAGATATATAGTTAAAAATGGTATAAAACATCCAGCTAATGAAGACTGTGGTGCTTTTGGTTGTGATCCATATGATATATCAGGAACTGTTGACGGTAGAGGATCTAAAGGATCTTTACATGGTTTAACTAAGTTTACAATGGCGGACGTTCCGCCTAATACATTTTTTTTAGAGTATATAGCTAGACCACAAACTGCAGAAATATTTTTTGAAGATGTTTTAATGGCAATTGTATTTTACGGTATGCCTATACTTGCAGAAAATAACAAACCTAGACTTTTGTATTATTTAAAACGTAGAGGTTATAGAGGTTATTCAATGAATAGACCTGATAAAATATATAATAAATTGTCTGTAACAGAAAGAGAAATAGGTGGAATACCTAATTCTAGTGAAGATATAAAACAAGCTCATGCAGCTGCTATAGAAGATTATATAGAAAATTTTATAGGATTTGATGGTGAAAACTACGGTGATATGTATTTTCAACGTACATTAGAAGACTGGGCACAATTTAACATTAATAATAGAACATCACACGATGCTTCTATAAGTTCTGGTCTTGCTATTATGGCTTGTAATAAAAATAGATATAGACCTGTTGCTGAAAGAAAATTAACAACTGTACCTTTAGGTTTCAAAAAATATGATAATAAAGGAGTAAATTCAAAAATACTAAATTAGATGGTTAACATTAACTATAATAGTGCTTTTCCTGATCAGGTGGTACCTGAAGAAGTGAAAAAGTCTAGAGAATATGGTTTACAGGTAGCACAAGCTATTGAAGGTGAGTGGTTTAAAAATAGTAGTGGTCAGAATAGATTTCTTAGTAATTTTCAAAATTTTAACAGATTAAGATTATATGCTAGAGGAGAACAACCTGTTCAAAAATACAAAGATGAATTAGCTATTAATGGTGATTTATCTTACTTAAATTTAGACTGGAAACCTGTTCCTATATTATCTAAATTTGTAGATATAGTAGTTAATGGCATGACAGATAAAGGATATGAAATAAAATCTTATGCTCAAGATCCTTTTGCTATACAAGAAAGAACTAATTTTGCTTTTAATGCTTTAAGAGATATACAAAATAAAGAGGCTATACAACAATTAGCTCAATTAACTGGTAGAAGTTTTTATAACTCACCTAACCCAGAAGCATTACCAGATGATCCGGAAGAATTAGAATTATATTTACAATTAAAATATAAACAAAGTGTTGAAATAGCTGAAGAAGAAGTTATTAATAATATACTTGATTTTAATAAATATGATGAAACTAAAAAAAGATTAGCACAAGATTTAACTATTTTAGGAATAGGTTGTGTAAAAACTAATTTTAATTTATCAGAAGGTGTAACAGTTGATTATGTAAATCCTGCAAACATTGTATATTCTTATACTGATGATCCAAACTTTGAAGATATATATTATGTAGGTGAAGTAAAAAACATGTCTTTGTCTGAAGTTAAAAGACAGTTTCCTTATTTAAGTGATAAAGAATTAGAAGAAATACAAAAATATCCAGGTAGAAACTCATATACTGATAATACGTGGTGGGGACAAAGCACTAAAGATCAAGTTCAAGTTTTATATTTTGAATATAAAACATATCATGATCAAGTGTTTAAAATAAAACAAACAGATCAAGGTTTAGAAAAAACATTAGAAAAACCAGATACTTTTGATCCTCCACCTAATGATAATTTTGAAAGAGTTGGTAGATCAATAGAAGTGTTATATACAGGTGCAAAAGTTTTAGGTTTAGGTAAAAACTTATTAGATTGGAGATTAAGTGAAAATATGACTAGACCTTTTGGCGATACAACAAAAGTAAATATGAATTATATTATATCTGCTCCTAGAATGTATCAAGGTAGAATAGAGTCTGTTGTAAGTAAAACAATAGGTTTTGCAGATATGATTCAACTTACGCATTTAAAATTACAACAAGTATTATCAAGAATGGTACCTGATGGTGTATATTTAGATGTAGATGGTTTAGCAGAAGTTGATTTAGGTAACGGTACAAATTATAATCCAGCCGAGGCATTAAATATGTATTTTCAAACTGGTAGTATTGTTGGTAGATCACTAACTCAAGATGGTGAAATAAATAGAGGTAAAGTACCTGTTCAAGAGTTACAAACTTCAAATGGTATGGGTAAAATATCAGCTATGATACAAACATATCAATATTATTTACAAATGATACGTGATGTAACCGGTTTAAATGAAGCAAGAGATGGAACAACACCAGCAAAAGACGCTTTAGTTGGATTACAAAAATTAGCAGCAGCAAACTCTAATACTGCTACAAGACATATATTACAGTCTTTAATGTATTTAACTGTACGAACTTGTGAAAATATAAGCTTAAGAGTAGCGGATATGTTAAACTTTCCTTTAACAAGACAAAGTTTATTATCTAGTATAAATACTTTTAATACAAATACCTTATCAGAAATACAAAAATTAAGTATGCATGATTTTGGTATTTATTTAGAACTTGAACCAGAAGAAGAAGATAAAGCTGCATTAGAACAAAACATACAAATAGCTTTGCAAGCTGGAAATATAGGTTTAGAAGATGCTATAGATTTAAGACAAATTAAAAATAGTAAACTTGCTAATCAAAGTTTAAAATTAAGACAAAAGAAAAAGCAGGAAAAAGATAGAGCACAACAATTACAAAACATTCAAGTTCAAGCTCAAGCTAATGCAGAGTCTGCTGAAAAAGCAGCTCTTGCTGAAGTACAAAAACAACAAGCTTTAGCTGAAACTGAAATACAAATAGAACAAGCTAAATCTCAATTTGAAATACAAAAAATGGAACAAGAAGCGTTAATTAAAAAACAATTAATGGCTGAAGAGTTTAATTATGATATTCAATTAGCTGAAGTACAAGCTAAAGCACAACAACAAAAAGAAGCAGCTATCGAAGATCGTAAAGATAAAAGAGTAAAAATACAAGGAACACAACAAAGTGAACTTATTAGTCAAAGACAAAATGATTTATTACCTAAAAATTTTGAATCAGATAACGATAGTCTTGATGGTTTTGGGTTAGAACAATTTACCCCAAGATAATTTATTATTAATTTTATATTATTTTATTATGTCAAAAAAAGAAACGAAAAAAGTTGAAGAAGTAAAAGAAGAAACAAAAATAGAGGCAAAACCTGTAGAAGAAACTAAAACAGAAGGTAGTTTCAAAGTTAAAAAAGCTAAAGTTTTGTCACAAGAAAAACAAAAACCTACAGTAACAAAAGTAGATTTAAGTAAAAAAGAAGAAAAAGATGCCATTTCAATCGGAGAAACAGAGAAAGTGGATGTGGGCGAACAAACCGGAGATAGCCCTAAGATGGACGAACAAATACAAGAGTCCAGCGACGATGTTAAAAATAAAGAGTCGGAAGAAAAAATAGAAACTGATTCACCTTTACAAGAAATTACAGATGAAGAAGATAATTCTAACAAGGCAGGAGTGGCAGGAAGCAATGAAACTACCACTACCACATCGGAACAAAAAGAAGTATTACAGGAAGCAGAAGCACAAAAGCTACCTGAAAACATAGAAAAATTAGTAAAATTTATGGAAGAAACTGGTGGATCAATTGAAGATTATGCCAGACTTAATGCTGATTATAGTAAAGTAAATGATGAAGCATTATTACATGAATATTACAAGCAAGCAAAACCTCATTTAAATGCTGAAGAAGTTAATTTTATAATTGAAGATACTTTTAAGTATGATGAAGAGGTCGATGAAGAGCGAGATATTAAAAAGAAAAAACTCGCTTACAAGGAAGAAATAGCAAAAGCTAAAAGTTTTTTAGATGGTCTTAAAAAAGATTATTACGCAGAAATCAAGTTGAGGCCTGGCGTAACACAAGAACAACAAAAAGCAATAGACTTTTTTAATCGCTATAACGAAGATAGAGAACAGCAAAAAGCTAGACATGAAAGATTTGTATCTAATACTAAACAAATGCTTAACCAAGAATTCAAAGGTTTTGATTTTAAATTAGGAGATAAAAAGTTTAGATATGGAATAAAAGATCCTTCATCTGTTGCAAATAACCAAAGTGACTTATCTAATTTTGTCGGAAAGTTTCTAGGCAAAAGTGGAGAAATTGAAGACACAGCTGGTTATCACAAAGCTTTATATGCAGCACAAAATGTTGATACTATAGCTAATCACTTTTATGAGCAAGGTAAAACCGATGCAATAAAAGAACAATTAGCAAAATCTAAAAATATTAGTACAGAACCTCGTAAAACAGCATCTGGAGAAGTATTTATAGGTGGTTTAAAAGTAAAAGCAGTTAGTGGTCTTGATTCTTCAAAATTGAAAATAAAAAAAAGAACGTTTAATTAAAAATTGAAAATAAATTATGGGAATTTTAACTCCACAGTTTGGCTCAATAGTTCCTGCTCCTAATCAGCAGCTATTAGCCAGCAATTACCTATCTTTTACAGATGGTAATAATGATTTTGCTCAGCAATATCTACCTGAAATATACGAACAAGAAGTAGAAAGA
>MDTC01212668.1_pt1 | contig 12342 bp, 11 predicted proteins | sample 811181 | NCBI WGS metagenome assembly MDTC01 (sample SAMN05326644, study PRJNA326480) | marine metagenome | isolation source: seawater | place: Pacific Ocean: North | collected 2011
AAATTTCTCAGTATATCTAAGGAGCACCGCTAATAATCTCATTCAAAAATATTTTAAAAAAAAAAATGGTTATTTAGATAATTCCATCATTGAAATAGGAAGTAGTGACGGTATATTTTTAGAAGAGTTTAGAAAAAAAAAGATCCGACACTTAGGTATTGAGCCAACTTTAAATAACCATCAATTAGCTCTTAAAAAAGGAGTAAATTCGATAAATAAATTTTTTAATATTAAAAATTCAAAATACATTAAAAAAAAATACGGCTTTACTGATTTAATTTTTGCTACAAATGTGATTGGACATATTAATAATATTAATTCAACATTTGAATCAGTAAATTTACTCTTAAAAAATGATGGATTTTTTATTTTTGAAAATATCTATTTAAAAGACTTAATTAAAAGCAACTCATTTGATCAACTTTACGATGAGCATGTTTATACTCTCTCTGTTTCTACAGTTTCAAATTTATGCAAAATACATAATCTTAATTTATTTAAAGTTGAAAAAACAAAAATTCAAGGCGGAAGCATGAGATACTATATTTCAAAAAATCATAAGATCAAAAAAAATTTTCTAGTTAGCAAATATATTAATTTAGAAAAAAAAAACATGCGCTTTTCTAAAGTTGATATTCAAAAGTTTTATAAAAGGAATATTTTATTTAAGAATAATCTAAAAAGATTAGTTAAATCTTTAAAAGATAATAAAAAAATAGTTGTTGGTATTGGGGCTTCAGCAAAATCCACTTTTTTAATAAATTTTTGTAATTTTGATAATTCTGATATAAGTTGTATTTATGACAACACATTGAAAAAAAGTGATAAATTATTGCCAGGTACAAATATTTTAATAAAAAATCAGTCTTTATTTTCTAGAGAAAAATTTGATTATGTAATTGTTTTTGCATGGAATCATTTTGATGAAATTTATAAAAAATATAAAAAAAATCAAAAGTTTAAAGAAATAAAATGGATAGTCCCAAATAATAAAATTGAAATAATTAATTAATATGATGAGAAAAAAAAGTTTTGATGATGTATTCCTTATTAAAAATAAAAAATTTTCTGATAATAGAGGATATTTAGAGATTTTAGACTTTGGTTCAGCTAAAAAATTAGGTACTGATCATAGTTCAATTATTACACTAAATAAGTCAAAAGGCACCATAAGAGGTCTTCATTATCAAAAAAAAATTCCACAATCAAAAATAATAAAAGTTATTAAAGGGGAGATATTTGATGTTTTTTTGAATATAAATCCAAAATCTAAATATTTTATGCAATACAACTATTGTAAATTAAATTCAAAAAATTCTACTGCTCTTTTTATTGGAAAAGATTATGCTCATGGATATCAGACACTAACAAATGATGCGATTATAGTTTATTTCATATATGGTAAATCGAGTTACAAGAACTCGGAAACTATTGCTTACAATGATCCTAAACTGAAAATTCCTTGGCCATTAAAATGTTCCAATATTTCAAAAAAAGATTTGAAGGCGAAAAACTTAAGAAATTTATTCAAGAAAATTATTGTTTAATGTCTTTAGAAAAAATTCCAATTATTGCTATTATTCCTGCTAGAGGCGGCTCGAAGAGTGTACCTTTTAAAAATATGAAAAAGATTAATAATAAACCATTAATCTTTTATACTATAAATGCAGCTATAAAATCTAAGTTTATCGATGAAGTATATGTATCATCAGATAATAACAAAATACTTAATTACTGCAATAAATTTAAACTTAATTGTATTATTCGCCCAAAATATCTATCTGGTGATAAAGTAACAGCTGTAAAAGTATTGTGGCATGCAATAAAAAAAATTGATAAAAAATTGATAAATAAAAATCCGTATTTAATATACCTACAACCAACATCGCCTCTTAGAAATCAAAGGCATATCGATGATATGATAAGTAATTTAAAAAGACTGAAGAAAAAAAAAGCAGTTAGCGTAGTTGAAACAAATGAAACACCTTATAAAACATTTAAAATTGATTATGAAAATAAATTAAAATCAATTTTCAATCAAAAATATTCAAATTATAATAGACAGTACCTTCCAAAAACCTATAAGCCCAATGGGGCTATTTATTTTTTTAAGCTTTCACAATTTATTAAACAGAATAGTTTTCCCAGTAATGGTAGCTACCCTTATATTATGAATAAGAAGAATAGTATTGATATTGATAATAATGAAGATTTATTGCTGGCAAGAAAGTATCTAAAATGAGTAAAAATAAATATTTTGAAATTTTGGAAAGGAAAATAGGTTATGACTTTAATCCCCTAGTAATTGCAGAAATTGGTATAAATCACGGCGGCTCTTTAGCAGTAGCAAAAAAGATGGTTGATACTGCTGTTAACGCCGGAATTGAAATCATTAAACATCAAACTCATATAGTATCAGATGAGATGAGTAAAGAAGCTGATCAGAAAATTATAAATTATATTGGCAAATCTATATATAAATTAATGGATGAATGCTCGTTAAGTCTTGAAGATGAAATTGAATTAAAAAAATATGTTGAGGGTAAAGGAGTAATTTTTATAAGCACTCCCTTTTCGCGTGCTGCTGCTGATAGGCTTGGGGAACTAGATATTCCTGCATTTAAAATTGGTTCTGGAGAGTGTAACAATTATCCACTAATTGAACATATATGTGAATTTAAAAAACCAATAATATTAAGTACAGGAATGAATACTATAGAATCAATAAATGAAGCTGTGAAGATTATAGAAAAATATGAATTACCTTACGCTTTACTTCATACAACCAATATTTATCCTACACCTCCTCATTTAGTTAGATTGGGTGCCATTACAGAGCTTAGTAAAAAATTTCCAAATTGTATCGTAGGACTTTCAGACCATACAACCTCTAACCATGCTTGTTTTGGAGCTGTTGCATTGGGTGCTTGTATATTAGAAAGACATTATACAGATGATATGTCTAGGCTTGGTCCCGATATAATTAACTCTATGGATCCAAAGGCAGCCAAAGATCTTATTGAAGGAGTAAATATAATTGCAAAAGAGAGGGGTGGCAATAAAGGTCCTGTAGATGAAGAAAAATCTGTAATTGACTTTGCCTTTGCTTCTGTAGTCTCAATAAAAAGAATAGAAAAAAATGAGTTACTATCAAAAGAAAATATATGGGTTAAAAGACCTGGATTAGGACCATATTTTGCTAAGGACTATAAAGACTTAATTGGAAAAAGAACTAAACGAGCTATAGAAAATGATCAACATATTCAAGAAGAAGATATATTTAATGAAAACTAGAAAAAAAATTCTTTGTATTACAGGCACCCGAGCTGATTATCCAAGAATAAAGAGTGTCTTAAAAGAGATAGACGCTAATCAAAATTTAGATTTAAGTTTAGTTGTAACTGGATCACATTTACTAGAGGAGTACGGCAGTACAATTAATGAAATAAAAAAAGATAAATTCATAATAGATGCTGAAGTGCATATGTTTGATGAAAATTATAATACTCCAAAGGGAATGGTTAAGGCTGTAGCAAAATGCATTGATGGTATGTCAGAATGTCTTGAAAAAATTAATCCTGATTTAGTACTAATAACTGTTGATAGAGTGGAAACATTGGCTTCAGCTGTAGCTGTTGCATTGATGAATTTTCCGATAGCGCATGTACAAGGTGGAGAAGTTACTGGAACAATTGATGAAAGTATTAGACATGCAGTAACAAAATTATCACATATTCATTTTCCATCGACTAATGATGCAGCTACTCGAATTATTAAGATGGGAGAGGATGCTAAAAACGTTTTTACTGTTGGGTGCCCTTACATTGATATAATTAATTCCATAAAATTTAAATCTAAAAATGATATAAGTAAACAATATGGTTTAGATAAAAATAAAGATTTTATAATATTTACTCAACACGCAGTTACAACTGAATTTGGTTCATCACTTGAACAAATAAAAATTTCAATTGAGGCGTTACGAGAGTTCACTGACTATCTTGTGATTGCTTTTTATTCAAATACAGATATGGGTGGTCAAGAAATTATAAGTGAAATAAATAAAGAAAAAAACTTTGTAGTAATTCCAAATATGGATAGTGCTGATTTTTTAAGTTTAATGAATTGTGCTGCAGTTATGGTGGGCAACTCATCAGCCGCTATTAGAGAAGCGCCAAGCTTTAATCTTCCAGCAGTTAATATTGGTACAAGACAGAATGGTAGACTTAGATCTTTAAATATACTTGATGTTAATCATAATATTGAGGAAATTACAAATGCAATATATAAATGTTTGAATGATGATGATTTTAAACAAGAAATTAAAAAACATAAAAATCCTTATGGAGATGGAAATTCTGCTAAAAAAATTGTAAAGATAATTGAAGATATTGAAATTAATGAATCTTTAATTCAAAAAAGAATTGCGTATGAAATTTAAAAGAGTTTTAGTTACTGGAGGAGCTGGCTGTATAGGCATGCCAGTCTGTAAAGAGTTAAAAAAAAGAGGCATTGAGCCAGTTTTATTTGATCTATATGAGCAAATTAAAACGGTTGAAAAAAGAATAGATAAAAGCACATCCATCTATTATGGATCAATACTTGATAGCACAAGTATAAGAGAGGCAATGAAAGGATGTGATGGAATAATTCATCTTGCTGCTTACCTCGGTGTAAGAAGAACAGAGCTAAACAAACTCAGGTGCCTTGAAATAAACATAGATGGTACAAGAAAAGTTTTAGAAGCCGCTGCAATGAACAATATTAAAAAAATTGTTTTTGCCTCATCATCAGAAGTTTATGGCGAGCCAATTCATAATCCAATTAGTGAGAAAGATATTACGCAGGGAAAAACTGTCTATGCAGTTAGTAAGTTAGCTGGTGAAGAACTTGTAAAATCTTTTCATGAAGAATTTTATAAACTTAATTTCACTATTCTTAGGTACTTTAATACCTATGGACCTTATCAAATAGCTCAGTTTGTTATTCCAAAATTTATAAGAAATGTAATGAATAATAAATCACCAATAATATATGGTGATGGAAATCAGTTAAGATCATATAACTTTTCTAATGATACAGCGAGGGGTACAGTAGATTCTTTACTCTCTAGTAAAGCCAATAATAAAATAATAAATATAGGAAATAGTGATGAGCTAATTAACTTAAAAGACCTGGCTAATTTAATTATCGAATTGTGTGGAAAAAAAGATAAGATTAATATTCAAATAAAAAATTCGTTTAATGAAACTGATAGGGACTCCTCTAGAGAAATATTTGAAAGATACTGTAGCACTAAACTTGCAAAAAAATTAATTAATTATCAGCCAAATTTTAGTTTAAGAAAAGGCTTAAAAAAAGTTATTGAAACTGGAGTTTATCCTCCTAATTGGGCTACATCGGAAAAAGACTATACTATTGATGACTCAATAAGTTAAACCTATATGTCATTGTATTATAAAATAAAAAGAGTGCTTAATATAAATTTTTTTTTCTTACAGTTTAGGCATCCTCCTAAAGTATTCTATTGTAATATTTGTGATAGATATAGGATTCTCATAAGAACAGATAAAGCAATTAGACATGGAAGTAGATGTTTAACTTGCCATTCTACTGCGCACCATAGAGGCTTAGTTGGAGCTATAAATAATCATTTAAATTTAAAAGATTTAAGAGAAGTAAATGTTTATGAAATATCAGCCCATGGAGCAATATTTAATTTCTTTAAAAAATTACAAAAAAAATATAATTTTTTTTTTTATTTCTCTGAATTTCTTGATAACTGGGAAGAAGGTAGAACTTATAATGGTGTTAGATGTGAAAATATTGAGAGATTGACTTTTAAAGATAATTTTTTCTTATTGATTACTTCAACTGGATTAATGGAACATGTTGAAAATGATATTAATGGATTCTATGAAATTTACAGAGTTTTAAAACCAGATGGTTACTATATTTTTACTGTTCCTCTATCAGTGCAAACAAAAAAAACATTAGAAAGAGCTAAAAGACGTGCAGATGGCAGCATTAATAATATATTAGCTCCATTATATCATGGAGACCCTTTTAGAGGAGCAAGTGGTGTATTTACTTGGAGAAGCTATGGCGCTGATATTGTTAAAAAACTTACTAAAATAGGTTTTAAGGCAAACATAGAATTAATTTTTCTCAAAGAATTAAATGAAGCAATGCCAGTTGTAGTAGCTCAAAAAAAATAAAGTTTCTAAGTTGGTTGCGGGGGAAGGATTTGAACCTACGACCTTCAGGTTATGAGCCTGACGAGCTACCAGACTGCTCCACCCCGCGTCAATATTGATGCATAAAGTAACATAAAAAAGCTATATAGCAATGTATTATTTATATTTAAATAATTAATATAGAGTTATAATATTAAAATTAATTTTACAGTTATCAATTTAGAATTTGCTTAATGATTTACATTAAAAAAAAAATTAAAGTTTTGTATTTGGTTTTATTTATTTTTTCTTTATCTTTGATTTTATTGATATCGATTATTCTGATTGGTAATTATAAAATTTCTAGTTATGAATTCTTAAATGGAGTCTGGTCTGGTAAAAAAAATAATGAAGTAGTAACTTTCTTACTTGAAAAAAATAATAAATGTATTCTTAAAATTAAAGATATAGGCTCAGCAGAGTATGATAAAGTTTTTACAGGAATATGTAATATTAATTTTAATAAGAATCCTATTACACTTTCTATGAACCAAATAATAGAGAAGAATTATTCGCTTTATATGATAATAAAAATAGTGAATAAAAGTACAATAAAGATGAGTAAATTTTCTAATAAATGGAGGTTGCGCCCTATTGTATTTGAAGATATAAACACAATTATATTAAAAAAATAATAAGTATTATTTCATTTATAGTAGATTATTATTAAATAATATTATACTACAAAATTAATAAAAAATATTTCTATGGAAAATTTTATATCTTTCAATGAGTTTCTAACTCAATCAGGAAATAATATTTCACCAATAAATTTTGCTCTAAACTTACTACTAGCTGCATTTCTATCTTTAATATTAAAAAAAATATATGTTAACTTTGGAACAGCTCTATCAAACAGAGATTTATTTAGTAATAACTTTGTAATGATCACATTAACAACTATGGTTGTAATAAGTATAGTCAAAGCATCACTAGCACTTTCTCTTGGTTTAGTTGGCGCCTTATCAATTGTTAGATTTAGAGCTGCCATTAAGGAACCTGAAGAATTAAGCTATTTATTTTTAGCAATTGCTATTGGGCTAGGGCTAGGAGCTAATCAAATATATGTTACATTAATTGGATTTTCTATTATATCACTTGTAGTTATTATAAATTCATATTTTATAAAAAGAGTGAATGGAAATGAATCAAATGGAAATATATATATACAAATAAGCTCAAATAACAAAATTGAAGTGGATAAAATAGTTGAACTCTTTCTTTTCCACTGTGATTCTGTTTTTCTTAAGAGACTTGATGAGGATGATACAAGTATTGAAGCATCTTTTCTAGTAAAATTTAATGATTTTAAAAACTTAGATAATGCAAAAAAAGATATTCAAAAAATTGATCCTACAATAAAAATAACATTTCTTGATTATAATCAGCCTATTTAATAATGAAAATTAATAAATCAGGAAACAATACATTTCAATTAAGTAAATTATTTATTAAATTTAATTTTTTACTTAAAAAAAAAATATTTTTAATTTTACTATATTTTTTTTTAATCATTATTTCAATTACTTCGATATTTGAATTTCAAAAAATTTTTTATACGTACCAAAAAGGAAAGACTGTAATTACTAACGCTACTAAAATTGGTATTAATTATTTATCTTCTTACTCAACAGAAGTGCCAAGTATTAAAATAGATATTAATCATAAAAATTTTCAAAAACTAGAATATATAAAAACCTTGTCATTTGAAAATTATATTGGAGACGATAATACTGATCCCATTAGTAAATTAAGAAAAGAATGGGTAAATGCAGAAATGAATTTTGAAAATCAAATATACCCAATTAAGATTAGAATTAAAGGACAAAGCTTAGATCATTGGGGTAAAGACCCATCCTACAAAATAAAGGTTAGAGATGGAAAAACAATAATGGGTATGAAGAGATTTGCGCTTCAACATCCTAAAACTAGAGGTTTTATGAATGAATGGTATTTTCATGAATTTCTAAAATTTAATGATTTAATACATCTTAGATACAAATTTATTAATTTATCAATTAATGGCGATAATCGTCCAATATACGCACTTGAAGAAAATTTTGATAAACGATTAATTGAAAATAATAGAAGAAAAAATGGATTAATTTTTAGAATAATTAATCAGGGTGATAGGGTAATAAAGTTTCAACAACCAGAATCTGAAATTAAAGATTATCTAAAATTTGGAACTGACGATTTAATAAATAAAATAGATTTATTTTTTGATAACAAAATAGAAATTGATAAAGTCTTTGATATTGAGTCATTAGCAAAACTATATGCAATTGTAGATTTATGGGGCAATAGACACGCAGTACAATTAAAAAATATACGATTTTATTATAATCCAAGCACTTCTTTAATTGAGCCAGTAGCTTATGACCAACAGGTCGCTTATCATACACAAATTTTGGGACTTTTAGGTTCAAATAAAAAAATTGGTGATAATGTCTCTGAACAATCACATTTTTTTGATGTCATATTAAAAAATAAGTCTTTTTATAAGGAGTACATCAGACAGTTGGAAATAATATCTTCTAAAATTCTACTTGATAGTTTTTTTAATCGTATAAGCAATGATGAAAGATTAATGTTAAATATACTTTATAAAAGTTATCCATACTTTGAATACAAATCAATATATCCATCTTTAGAGTGGCCGTATCAAGACAGAGATCATACACGACATTTAAATAGTATATGGCTCCCAAAGGAAAAAAATGCTTTATATGAAAACCAAAAGTACATTATCAAAACTTTAAAATTAAATGATAAATCTGTTACAGGTCACCTAATTAATTTTGACGATAATGAAAAAAAGATCGTTCTAAGATTGACAAACCATGAGTCTTTTGTTCTAGAAATTAATAGTATTAATTTCAAAGATGGATCCGTAATAAAATTAAAAGATAATAACTTAATAAACCCAAAAAACTTATTTAAATCACTTGATTATTTGGATATAGAAATAAATATTCCAAAAGATCTTGGAAATATTAAAAAAATAATTAATGAAACTAATATATCGGTTAGCATATTAGGATCAAATCAAATTATTAAAGTGCCTGTAAGTAAAAAAATAAATATTGGTTATTATGATAAATTATCAAATTACAGTGATATAGATAATTTTGAAGGTATAAATATTGACAGGGATAATAAAAATATAATTTTTGACAAAGGAACAATAAATATTAATAAAAACTTAGTTATAAAACCAGGATACAATGTAATAGCAAATGCAGGGACTAAAATTAATCTTAAAAATAATGCTAATATTGTTTCTTACTCACCAATTTATTTCATAGGAAATACAGAGCAACCAGTAAAAGTAAGTGCTAACTATAAAAGTACAATTATTATAATTAATGCCAATAAAAAATCTATACTAAAGCATGTTGTTTTAAATAATTTATCAGAATTGAATTATGATGGTCTAAGTATATCTGGAGGAATAAATTTTTATCAATCAGATATTGAGTTAAATTCATGTAATATCAATAATTTTAATGCTGAAGATTCTATAAATATTGTAAGATCAAAATTTACAATTGAGAATTGTGTTTTTAAAAGTTCTAAATCAGATGCGCTGGATATTGATTTCTCAGACGGTAATATAATAAATACGAATTTCTATAATTCTGGAAATGATTCTATTGATGTGTCTGGCAGCAAAGTAAATCTCTTAAATATATTAATTAATGGCTCTCGTGATAAAGGAATAAGTATAGGTGAAAATAGCATAATGAACATTAACCACGCTAAAATTATTAACTCGAAAATTGCTATAGCTGTGAAAGATAAGTCAATTTTATTTATAGATAAAAATTATAAAAAATTAAAAAGTAACATAGTAAATGAAGGACTAGTTATTGACAATTGTGAATATGGAATTGCTATTTATCAAAAGAAACCTGAATTTGGATCTGCGGAAGTTTATATTGGAAATAGGAAAGAAATTTACAAAAATATATTATTTAAAAATACAAATGACCATTTTATTATAGAAAAAGGATCATTTTTAGAAGTTGGTTCACAAAGAATTGAAAATTATGAGAATAATGTATACAAAAAAATATATAAATAATTTAAGTATGAACGCTAGATATGAAAAAAAATTTTTAATCAATTTCAAAAGTTTCTATGAAGTTGATAATTTAATAAAGATTAATAAATATAATTTCAAAAAAACGTATTCTGATAGATTTGTGAATAATATCTACTTTGATAGTAATGAACTTAATAATTATAAAGACAACATTGAGGGCAATACAAATAGAAAAAAAGTTAGAATTAGATGGTATGGAAATTTAAAGGGTAAAGTAATCAAGCCAAAACTCGAAATAAAAATTAAAAGGGGCGAAATTGGATACAAAGAAGTAATTAGCATTGGATCCTTTAATTTTGATAAAAATTTTAGCATTAATATTAACGGTTTTATAAAAGAATTAGAACTAATCAATAAAAAACATATTATTGATAACTTATATGCAACATTAGTAAATAGATACAGAAGAAGATATTATGAATCATTTGATAAAAAATTTCGTATCACACTTGATGAGAAAGTTGAATATTATCCTTTTTTTAATAAAAAAATTTCATTTTTTAAAAAAAATAAGGATGAAAACTCTGTTATTTTAGAAATAAAATACGACTTAGATTCTTCAAAAAATGTTGATAATATTACAAATCAATTCCCTTTTAGACTTACTAAAAGTTCAAAATATGTAAGTGGTATTGAAAGAATAAAGCAATATAATTTTTAATAGAAAATTAAAAGTTTTTTCAAACATGCTAGTTTATATTAAATAAATCTCTTGTATAAATTTTATCAGTAACATCACTTATATCATCGGTAACTCTATTTGCTATTATTATACTGCTTTTAGATTTAAATTCATTTAAGTCAGTAATAACTTTTGAATTAAAGAAATACTTTTCTTTGTATTCTGGTTCGTAAATGATTACCTCTATTCCTTTTGATTTAATCCTTTTGATAACACCTTGAATAGCACTAGTCCTAAAGTTATCGGAGCCTTGCTTCATTGTTAGTCTAAATACGCCAACAATTTTTGGATCTTTTTTAATTATTTGGTCAGAAATAAAGTCTTTTCTGGTAGAATTTGATTTTACTATAGCTTCGATTAAATTTTGTGGAACATTTTCAAAATTTGCCAAAAGCTGCTTTGCATCTTTTGGTAAACAATAACCTCCATATCCAAATGAAGGGTTATTATATAAATTACCAATTCTTTCATCGCTTGAAACACCATTAATAATTGCCTTAGTGTCTAAATTTTTTATAAATGCATATGTATCAAGTTCATTAAAAAAAGAAACTCTCATTGCCAAGTACGTGTTAGCAAAAAGCTTAACTGCTTCGGCTTCTTTAGATTTCATATATAAAATTTGTATATCTTTTTTCTTTGCATTGAATTTTAAGATATCAGCAAATTCCATAGCTTTCTTAAGTTTACTTCCTATTACTATCCTTGAAGGAAAAAGATTGTCATATAAAGCTTTACCTTCTCTTAAAAATTCAGGTACAAAAATAATATTTTGGTAAGAAAACTTTATTCGCATTTGCTCTGTAAAACCTACTGGAATTGTAGATTTAATAATGATTAAGCTATTTTTATTAAATTCTAAAATATCACTAATCACACCTTCTACTGTGCTTGTATCAAAAAAATTTAAATCTGAGTCATAATCAGTGGGCGTAGCAATAATGATAAAATCCTTTTCATTGTAAGCTAATTCTTTATTAAGCGTGGCATTAAGTTTAATATCTTTTCTGTCTATGAATTCTTCAAAGTCTTTATCTTTTATCGGAGAAATTTTTTTATTAATAAGAGAAACTCTATCGTGATTTATATCTAAAATAGTTACTTCGTTAGATTGACCAATTAGTAAAGCCATTGACATACCAACGTAACCACTGCCTACTACTGTAAATTTCATATTTCTAAGAGTACGGATGAGTTTAAGGAAAGTAAAGCGACAATAATTTCACGTTTTGTAGACTTGGCAATGTCCTACTCTCCCATGCCTTAAGACATAGTACCATCGGCGCTGGAGCCCTTAACGTTCGAGTTCGGAATGG